>Ga0247722_10000170_pt1 | contig 40952 bp, 49 predicted proteins | sample MSEWelMarce3H_FC_FD_189094 | JGI IMG/M metagenome (GOLD analysis project Ga0247722, IMG submission 189094) | Subsurface sediment microbial communities from gas well in West Virginia, United States - MSEEL Well Study Marcellus 3H_FC | ecosystem: Environmental > Terrestrial > Deep subsurface >... | reverse complement strand
CCCTATTCTTTAATTGCGCCCTTTCTAGGGCCCGATTCGTTACCTTATCTAAAGTTTTACAAAAGAGCTTTAGATCGGCGCCAGTATGGGTTGGACTGGTTGATATCTCGGGGTTGCGGGCATACACATTAGGCAATACAGCTGAGATCGTGCCATGGATGAGGTTTGCCCTTAGACCGTAGAAATCCTTTCCAGTTGGGTCGGCATTCCAATTAAAGCCGGCTACGGTATTGCGGTTATGCCGAACGCGCTTATGAAAACTATCCCAATGTGTGCGCGCATGCGCTATGCGGGCGGTCCACTTTTGTTGAAGGGCTTTGGAGTCTTGGGTTGGCACCCCTCATTTATAGAATGAGGGGGTATTGGCTTTGGATATATCTGGGATTTAAATTCTAAAGCGGGCGTGCCTAGCGCATATCATCAATCTACTTTGCGCGCCCGCATTACGCCGTAACGGGTTGCATCCCATGCGTGGTCTTCTGCATCGGTGTCTACATCTTCTGGGTTTAATGAGTCTGGTGGTAATTGGGGAATTGTTCTGAGCCAATGCTTACAGGTTGAGAAGATCTTGAGCCTGTCTTCAGCTAGTAGTCGGATGATTTCTTGCGCACCATTTACTCTGCTTCTTGGTGCGTTGTAAGCCTCAATCCATTTCACACTCTTGTCTCGAAAGATTTGTCCGATGGAGCGCTCTGCTCCAATCTTTGAAAAGATCGATGGGTCGGCTAAGTTCATACGGTATTCATAGCCGAGGCGCTCATCATGCGCTTCGATCTTTTTAATTTTTTCTGCTACCACTGTTGCGTCTTCACGTGTGCCGACGTTATCTTTATCGCCGCGGCCGTATAGTTCGCGCCATATGTAGTAGATTCCATCATTGGATAGTGCAAACCAATAAATCGCATAAGGTCTGGCGTACCCCCAATCCATTGATCGCCAGATCTTCCAGGCAGGCGGTATATCGAAAGGCTCTATAACGTGTTTGGAGGGCTGCCATACCCCTTCCAAGAAACTGCCTACGTGAATATCCCAATCACCCTCCAGCCATGCTCTTCGCCGATTAGGGTCGCTCAGTGCCTCTAAGCTTTTTAAGTAGCTCGGATCGTTGTTGAGTAAGTGTGTGTTCTCGTAAATACTCGAATGAATGCGTACACGTGGCAAAGCCCCCGCTTGATGAATCACTTGTCCGGCCTTCACTTGCCCAATCTGAAAGCGTTCCTTGACAGCACTATGCCCTACTCCAAAAGGATTACATGTTGCCCGTATCATTCGTGGCATGCCGGGATGGGATGACCGGCAAGTGGAGTGCATTGCTTCATAAAAACTTAGGTTACGCCAATTAGTGAGCTCCTCGAAAGCCAAAAATGGATACTCGTGCCCGTGGTAATTCCAGTAGTCATCCTCACTAGCACCATACCGAAAGTAGAGCATCTCGCCCGTAGGCCATTTCCAGACGTAATCCGATTCATTGAACTTAGCCCCCGGGAAGATCTGATAGAACCAGCGCTTACTTTTAGCCACCACATCGGCTAATTGTGGGTAGGTCAGGCGAAAGAGCGTACCCCGCCAGTGGTCACCAAACCCCTTACCTACGTACTGGGCATAACTCATGAGTAAGGTGTCGGTTTTTCCACCGCCCCGAGTGCCCTCGAGCAAGACCTCATACACGGGGCAAGTTAAAAATAGGGTTTGACTCCCTGGTAATGGCGCCCAGATGGTTTTCATAGGGCTAGGTCTTGGTATTAGCGGCCTGCTCCCACTCATCCATGCTCATGGTACTTGGTACCACCAGCACGCCACTTTGCAATGGCGCCCCATCTTTGCCCGTGTGCTCAATTGCCGATAAGCGCGGGTGTATGTATGGGGCTGCGTGCTTGGCGATGGTTGCGGCCATGTTCAGCAGCTTTACACGACTTTCGAGTAACTCAGCATCATGATGGGTATTGCCGGGATCTGTTCCATCATGATCATGGCTTAGGCATTTATTTGATTCTTCGAGCAAGTCATGCATAGTCTTCAGCATTACCTCTAGCGGTGTGATGCCCTTACTGGCTGCTTGCTCAGCAATATCACGGGTTCGCTTACTCAGGCTCCCTACTTTACGGCCTGCTCCTACTCTAGGGCCCCCTTGGCCTATAGGGCCACTCCTTGCCTTTGTTGGAAGCTGCGGCTTTGATGTTGACTTAGTTAGGTTTGATTTAGTTTGATTATTGGATGGCACGGCTTAGGGTTTCTGTATGAGGGTTAGCAAGTGCGGCTGTAATGCCACCGAATCGCCATAGGGCTCATCAAATTCGATGATGACCCTCTGAAATAGGTCATGCCGGCTTTGTGCGCCGCGGTGCTTGACTACCCTGCCAACGCGCCCACTGGGGGTCTTAACTATGGATCCAATCGGTATGTCCTCCATATCCAGGCGATCGATTACGCCCCGGGGCTGCATTACATGCCTTAGGCTAGTGTTTTCGGGCTTTTGTTGGTAATTGTTATGCATTGGATATGACCTGTTCTGGTGTTCGGGCCAAACCTTTACGTTTATTGAGCTCGGTAAATAGCCGGACCTTAAATGTTTCATAGCTTTCCGATGGCCTTGGGCTCATTTGAAGCTCGCGCCCTTTGAGGTCTATGCCGGCATGGGTTTTCCACCAGCCATCCTCGCCCTCTTCGATAGCCTGCCTTTTTCGTTGTGTTTTCAGAATGGATAGCACGTACCCTGGATTAATTGGCAGAGTGTTATTCACTTTTGCTCGTACTTCTTTTGCGATTTGTATTGCAGCCTCTAACTCTGTATCACTTACTTCCATGAGAACCATTTCTTTTATACGTGTCTCATCCAGTGGCGATACTTGGCATTCTTTTTTTATCATTTCAACCAAGCAATGGTGTCGCTCTTCTTGGGCTACGGAGTTTGGCTTTGCTTTTGTTGTAGGCCTCTCTAGTTCGGCAATCTTCTCCGTGGATGTAGTTGACTGGTGACTGGTATATGGAGTTTGGTTACTGGGATCTGGTGTTTGGTTACTGGTGACTGGTGAGCATTCCGTTTGCATTGCATTCGGTATGCCTTCGCATCCTTTTTCAAAATCACTTTCAATTGTGTTTTTACTGGCGTCCTGCGTTGCGCTATTCCAGCGGGTTTCAGCGCTGCGTTTGGCTTTGCTTTGTTTGTCTTTGTAGCGTGCTATCTCATGGTCGCAGCGGGCTTGATGCCAGCCATCGTCTTTTAAGATGAAAAATTCATTTAGAACCAGGGCAACTGCATTGCGCTCATCCCGTGTGCGGGCATTAATGAGGCGCTGCACATGCTTTATATCACTAGGTAGGGGCTTTTCGGTAGCGTAGTACTTGCGGATTAATCGGCTGTAGGCCGCATCCTCCACAAACGTCAGATGCGAGGTGGCTTCTGCGTAATCGCCGATGTGGTGCTCGTAGTAATTCATAAAAAAGCGGTCTCCATTAATTGAGTTCATTGGCAATGCGTTCATGCATTGGGTAGTGAATCTATCAATGGTTCAGGGTATCGTCAAACCACTTTATTTTGAATTTATCTTTAATTAATTTATTTGCTTAAGGTATTTCGTACGTTTGCAAAAAATATATTTAGCAAAATTTATTGTTCTTTTATCTTTGCTGATCTTTCAAGCTCTAAAGAGATCCAAGGCATATCAGATATGGACTACAAAGCCGTAGTAATAAATACACAGCTGCTTTTGCATATTTGCAATTAAATATTTTTTTGTAGTCAATTTTTTATCGGGGCTTCAAATATGGTCTTTCATTTGCTATTGACCATGCTACTAGCGCTCGCTACATTGCGCCTCAGTAGTACTTATATTCATCCATAACAAATGACTTACGGAGATTAAATTACCAATGATTGTTATTCGCTTATATAAGCTGTATCGCTCTTATGGATATACCAAGATGAGCTCAGCAAAGACCGCACTTCAAATTTACCGCAAGAATGTTAAACGACTTACCTAAGGAAGCGCTATGCCAAATTCAGCATCTGATTCATCCACACCATCAATTGCTTTAATTCGTATTCCGCAAATTCTAAAGATCATGCCGATCTCAGAGTCCAAGTTTTGGCTTATGGTTCAAAAAGGGGAGTTCCCGAAGCCCATCAAGATTGGGAGGTCCTCATTTTGGACGGTTGAGCAGGTTCATGAGTTTTTACGAGAAAGGGCCGAGGAGTCGGGGTATTTGGGTTCTAGTGCCTTATAAGTGCCTATAGATGATGCGGCCTCTGAATACTGCTTATAAATGGAATAGTATGTGAATTCCATAAATAATAGGTAGCTATTGATGATGAGGCCGTGCCCTTTTTGTACCTTACCCGCAGAGCGCGTCTTTGCTTCTAATGATTAAGCTTCGGTTATTCAGGGTAGTTGCTTAGCTTCGCCTAGCCATACCCTTGCCTTTCCTAAACGGCACATTGCATCTTGGTTTGGGATTACTCCCGAAGAGCAAGGCGCAATGCTTAATTTGCCGAAAAAAAGCTATAGCAGTATTGGCTGCAGAAATAAGGCCGAAGTTTACAAACTAAATGGCAAATCCAAACTAAGCCAAATGGATAAATCTAGCGAAAGATATACAAGCAATAACTAGCTCCAATTCATTGAAATCATAAGGTTCGATTCCACGATAATCTCAAATTTTTGAGAAATCTTAACTTCATCATAGCTAGCTATCAATTGATAGTTCCCTGGCTGAAGCAAAGCTACAAAAAAAGGCGCCCCAATCACTTCATCAAAAATAATGTTATCGCTGCTGTCAATAATGAGTAGATGCACCCCAGAAATCAAGTAATCATTATTATCAATACGCTCTGAGAACTCAATGCTAAGGGGCCATCGCCTCATTTCATGGCGAATTTCATCAAATGAAACATAGCTAATTGCATCGGCTTGTTGGGTATCGCAACTCACAGGGGGATCGCCCATACTCATAGCGCCACTAGATAAGCTAAATAGTAAAAAAAATGTAGCCAGTACAAAATTACGTGGAGAACTCAAGACGCATCCTTTGCTTTTGAAGTTAAAGAATTCATTAGAGCGGCTTAGTAAAATTTTATCTTTTGAAATAGCAAATCGGGGTTGCACCCAAAAGTATTCATATTTCTATTGAGACACTAAGCTTAATCTAAATCCTTTATAAAGCTCCAAACCAAAGCGCTTTTGCGAAATATCAAAACTTATAAAAAAATCGTAAGTTCTCAAGCGAAATAAATTTAATTTTGAATAAAAAAATAGCACAAAACCAAATTCGTTTTAACTAAACGGAAATATTGATAATTGTCAATCGCGACGATAAATAAGAATAGAAAATTTGTATTCCTCAACATAAAACATCAATTGAAAAAAATGTTTAATAAACTACTTATACCGATCGATGGCTCGCCATTAGTCAGAAGTATGATCAAGAAATTACCTAAAACGTTCAATCTTGCTGATAAAGAGCTGATGCTAATTCATGTTTCTGCGCCTTTACCTCCAGCAATCTATTCTGAAAGTCCTTTAAGCGATTACTACATCAGCAAAGGATTTCATCAAGAATCAACTGAAGAATTTGCCCAGAAAATCTTTAAGCAATATAAAAATTATCTTTTTGAGGCAAAGTCAATTTCACTACTAATCGCGTTCAATGATGACATTCATACCGGAATATTGAAGGCAGCAAAAAAAAATAAAGTGGATTGTATTGTGATGGCCTCACATCGCTATTCGGGACTTGATAATATTTTGCTTGGAAATAAAGTACATCAAGTTATCATTTCATCCAAATTTCCAGTATTAGTCTTGTAAATAAGACTAATACTCCCGACTATTCCAATGCCCCTCAATGATCATCCTTAATTTATAAACGGGGGCTATTTTGAATATCAAGAATTTAGAGTCGTATATCAAGGAATCAATTAATTGCAAAGAGATTGACTCCAAATTGTGGGATCGTCTAATTTGGCAAGAGGCCTTAGATAAGGCGCTACAAAAGAAACGAGACAGGCGCAGCAAACTATATGCCGCACCAATATCAAAATCAGACGAGAAGCGAAATTAATAAGCTTGCTTGATATACCTAGCGTATTTATTTTGATTTGTAGATGACACACGCCCCATTGACTCTTCAACTAAATCATGTGGCATTTGTTCCACAATCAGTATGCTGGGTAGGGTAGCATAGTATGTGTTTAAATTTTCTGCCAACTCAAAACCGAACATGGGTAGAGGAACATTTCAACATTACTCTTCCTGCGGTATTTAGGGATGAAATTTATCCAGAATACGATTGCCCCATTATTCGCGCGGCATTTGATGCTGGTCAATACAAATGCAATCTGTCCCACTTTGGTCTCATTCCGCCCTGGTCAAAAGGTCGAAAGCACACTAGTCATACCTACAATATCAAGAGTGAATCCATGACAGCCGATCACGTACCGGAAGGGCATCGAGAAACATACAATGCGCGGAGTGAAACTGTTACGACAAAACCAAGCTTTCGTGCCGCATGGAGCCACCGACACTATGCCCTTGTTATTGTGGACGGCTTTATGCAGCCAAATTATGAAACCGGCTCAGCTGTTCGCTGGAAAGTACATAAAGCAGATGGTAGCCCATTTGCAATTGCCTGCCTTTGGGAAAGATGGGCCGATGTTGAGTTAGGCAAAGATGTTATTTCATTTTGCATCCTTACGCGGGATGCTAGTAATCATCCCCTATTAAAACGCTTTCATAAGGCTGAAGATGTAAAACGGATGCCCGTCATTATCCCCAATACATATATGCATTCATGGCTTGAGGCCAATCTTCAACACGCAAGTAAACTAATATCCATGGATGCTTCTCTAGACTTAGTGGCAGAACCATTTCCAAGGGCGATGAAAGCGTAAATTGAGGCAATGTGAGTTGATGGCTTTATAGAAATACTGTCGCTTTTTTACGCGATTTGTAAGTTAATGTATAGACTTACTTTATTGAATTACTTGTCACTTCAACAATGTGATCAGCGCAATTGTGTTTATTATGCTCAACTCCACCGTTATTAGCCGGGTTGTATGAGAATCATGAATATCTTGATAAAAAAACAAGCAGTTTTACTGGCTCTTTTTATTACCTTGAATAACCGGTATTTTGGATATGTCTTTTCTTTTAGCGCTTGATTGATGCTCTGTTGAGGTATGCCCTTTGGCTTGTGCCCCATTCATTATTCCATCTACATTATGTTTAATTTCATCAAACATTTTTAAAGACAGCTCTTGCATACGACTGAAGTTCATAAACGCATTATCAAATGATGACTTTAGCGGAGATAAAAATACATCCAATCCATCAGGTGCGTTTGCCTCAGCCTCGCTTAATGAGGTATTTACCCCCTCCTTATAATCTTTAGACCAATTCCCCATCAGATCTAACAATTCCTTACTGATTTCCTGACTTGCATTTGCAATTTCGTGCTGGTATTCACGAACCCGATCGGTAATATCATTAATTTCATCGACATCCCATAAATTGGGTGCAGTTAAGGGGTCCCGAATAGAGCCAATCTCAACCATGCGTCGCTGCATACTTTCTGCCATTCCGCGAATTGCATGGGTATGAATTTCAGAAATATTTCGAATGTTTTTGATTGTCATTGTGTTTAATACGTTTGCATATTTCGTTAACGCTTCTTGATTTTTGATGGGCTTCATGGTGTACATAGTGATTTTTCCTTGTGCTTTAAGGATGTACTGTATCTAAGGGACGATTTCACTTTTTGACAATTATCAAATTTGATATCGGCAATACACTTACTCAGCCAATATGACTTATTTTGCAGGCGTATTTTCTTCACTATTTCGTAAATAAAAAACTTCTAAAACTTTATTCTTTACTTTGATTGACCGATGCCTTAATAACGCCATAAAGCCATCCGTAAACAGCCCCCACAGAAAAAGTAATAGCGACCAATAGGAATGCATATGGCCATTCGAATGGTTTAACCTGTAGAGGGGAATTGAGCATGTGAATTTTAAATATAAAGTCCATTACCACCTGCGCCATTCCTATGTATACCAATACTAGCCAAGCGAAGTGCAGGCTTGAAAGCAAGGCAGCCCCCAAAACCATACTTTTTAATGCTGCTGATTGATTCATTTGCACCCTCTTATTTAGTTTTGATAGAAACTAAAAGCACATTCACATATCGCTAATGAAAGTAGTGACTAAACGCTCCCAATGTATCGGCGATCGATTATTAAAAATTGATAAGGGTCAAAATTTGAAAGATTTATTAGTTTAAATTTTTCAATTTACTTAGCCTTTACTTTTATTTACTCAATCATCTTCTGTAAACCATGTCCGAATTTGATATTTATTCTTCCAAAGCAATTTCAAAAAGAATTGTTTCTGCTGGTATTGCAAAGGGGGAGCTACCTCTCCTATCCCTAGTAATGTTGGGCGTATTGGCAGGTGCTTTTATTGGCTTTGGGGCTCTTTTTTACACCATTATTGTGAGCGACAACACACTAAGTTACGCCATGGCTAGGATTCTGGGTGGGCTTTGCTTTTCTTTGGGCCTTGTTATGGTTGTGATTGCTGGAGCCGAGCTTTTTACTGGCAATATATTAATAACAATGGCTTGGGCAGATGGAAAAGTGAGCTTCAAGCAATTACTCCGCAACTGGATCGTGGTATGCATTTCCAATGCTGCAGGGGCAGCCGGGCTCGCTCTACTAGTATTTTTATCTGGCTCTTGGGATATGAATGGCGGAGCCATTGGTCAAACTTATTTAGAGATAGCGATTTCCAAATCGATAAGGCCATTTTGGGAATTATTCTTTTTAGGCGTTCTTTGCAATAACTTAGTATGTTTGGCTATCTGGATGTCATTTGCTGGCCGAACTGTTCTTGATAAGTGCATTGCCGTTGTCTTTCCGATCAGTGCATTTGTAGCAGCAGGTTTTGAACATTCCATAGCAAATATGTATTTTTATTCGATTGCTGGCCTTCTTAAAATGAGCGGTCATCCATTACCGAATAATGCGGAGTCCATTAGCATCCCTGGCGCGTTACATAATTTGATTCCTGTCATTATGGGGAACGTTATCGGCGGCAGTCTCCTGGTAGCACTTATTTATTGGATTATCTATCGACGGAAAAGACCAAAGTTCAGCTAATAATCTAAGTTGATGCGTCTATCTAGATCAACACGATATAGCTAGCTCCTTCTGAAACATTCATCTTCTTAATTGATAAAAATCAATTTGCCTCCAGAGAAGAAATCCACAATGAAGGCTTCATGTACCTAACATGGGGTAAATGCATTGCTTAAGTGGATTAATATGCGGTTAATACAACAGCGGGATGGCGTTGCTGCAGTCGAGTTTGCATTAGTGCTCCCACTATTGTTATTGATTCTATTTGGAATCATTAACTTTGGCACCCTCATGTATGACCAAGCGGTAATCACGAATGCCGCCCGAGAAGGTGCTCGCTGGGCTTCCATCAACGCAGAAATGGATAAGCCCTCTGGCGCCCCCTGCTCATCCCAGGGCATAGGCACAAGTAATCCGTGCGAAATCGCTAATCAATATGCACGAAATAATCTGATTACCTTTGGTGGTACAACGGCCCCTACCGCTAGCTTTGGTGGATACACAACAAGCAAGCAATTACTAGAAGTCCGCATTCAATACACATTCACTGGGATTGGCTGGTTTCCGGATATTGCTATGGGCAATCTGAATTCAGTAGCGAGGATGTACCATGAATAAATTCATTCAAGATACGCGGGGCTCTGTCAGTATTATTGTTGGCATACTGATTGTTGTTTTAATGGGATTCTTAGGTTTAGCAGTCGATGTGGGCTACTTAGCCGTTCAAAAGAACCGACTCCAGAATACATCCGATGCTGCAGCGCTTGCCTGCGTTATCCATGATTCCAATGATGCTTGCGGAGTTTTTCCCAATACAAATGACATCCCTGTAAATGCCAATACCTTAATTAGCCCCTTAAACTCTTACCGCTACACCATTCATACCGTATTGCCAGTCCCTTGTCCAAACACAGCAACACAGTTTAATTGTGCTCGGGCTATTGCATCGACTCGGTTCAATCCCTTCTTTATGGGCATACTGGGCAAAGATACAGTTGATTTATCCTCCCTCTCCATCGCAGGTCGAACTAGGCCATCACCCTCCTGCCTCGTTAGTATGCAAGACTTCACAATCAACGGAACCAACGTAGCCACACTCAATAACTGCTCTGCAGTCATTGGCGGGGAGCTTAACAACACCAACCAAGCAGCCATCGTAGCAAGCGGGAGTGGGTCTTCTATTTTGATTTATGGAGACGAAACTCCCAATTGCGCCAACTGCTCGCCAAAGCCAATGATGCGTACCGATCCCTTTCCATTAATTCCGACAGTAACTATCCCCAGCACTAACATTGATGGCAGTCCGCTCATCGTTCGCGATGGAACTGCCTGTACCTCAGCATCTTGTCTGCCTGGTATTTATACCTCTAAAGTAACTCTAAAGGGATCGACTGTATTTTCTTCTGGAAATTACGTGTTCCAACAAGGATTAGATAGTGGAAAAAATTCACTGCGAGGAAGTGGCGTTGCTATGTACATACCGGCAGGCAGTGCAAGCGGCTTTGACATGGAGGGTGATATTAATTTGACGGCTTACACGCCACCAGATGGTAGTTGTGTTCCGGGAAGTGGAATATTACTGTATCAAGACGCCTCGGTCAAAACCCCAGATCTAAAATTTAATGGAAGCAAGCAAAATATCATGCTAGATGGCATAGTTAATCTTGCAGGCCTTGACATTACCATTGGCGGAACTTCAGCAAATATTCAGATTAAGGGAAGTGTTGTCGCCAACTCATTTGATCTTAACGGCAATATGGCGCCTTCGGTATCGTCCAATCCTTGCAACAACCTCGAGCTTGGTGCGGGTCGCCCCATCTTAGTAAAGTGAAAATCAACTCACGCTTCTGAATTCAGCTTAAGAATTAGACTAGCGGATTGGAGACTCGCATCAAATTAATAACTGCTGGGCCCAAGATCACGACAAATATAGCTGGGAAGATGCAAAGAATTAGTGGTAGGGCGAGTTTTACTGGAATCTTGGCGGCCGCCTCTTGAGCTAATAGTTTGCGTTTCGTTCTAAGGCCATCTGAATATACATGGAGCGATTCAGATACGCTGGTACCAAACCGACTAGCCTGCATCAGCATCGCCACCAGGGCTTTAATATCATCAATATCGCAGCGCATTGCTAAATTAGCAAATGCATCATTCCGCGTTGCTCCAGCGCGTAATTCCATTGCTAAAATCTCAAATTCCTCGGAAAGCTCCTTGCTAATAATATGAAGTTCAGAGCCCACACGGGCCACCGCAGCCTCAATACCCAGCCCAGAAGCGACGCAAATTCGAATCAAATCCAGCGCGTCTGGGAAGCTTTCAAATAAAAGACGTTTCCGCTGGGCAATTTTATAGTTCAGAATTAGATTTGGTAGGTAATATCCGACCGCACACAGTATGGTTACTTGGAAAACCCGGCTTAAGATACTGTCCTGCTCAAAATACAATAAAGAGTACATCAAATACACAGCTGGAATCAATGCGGCAAATACCGTCTTAATCCCATAATAAATAATGACTGGGTTTTCGCCACGATAGCCTGCATTCAGCAGCTTGATTTTGATATCTGAGAGCTGGCCGTCTTCTACTGGAACCGAGAATCGGATTAATCGAGCTAAGAAATTCTGAATCCATTGGCTTAGACGCGAATCGCGAGACCGACCTAGCGCTACTGCACTACCTACGCGAACAATATCCAAGCGTTTTGCTAGGCCACGATCTAGAAAAGCATGAATAGCCCAATAAGTCATTCCGCCAACTACGGCAAACAGGAATAATAAGAAAGCGATATTAATCAGCAGCATAAAAACTCCCTATAAATAGCTACGCCTTAATGGAAGAAATACGGTACATCCAGTACGTGCCGAGTAGCATCATGAATAAAGTAAAGAATAGGAGTTGCTTGCCCGCTTCATCTGTAAATAAGAGTTCAATCGATGCAGGATTAATGAATGAGATGACACCACCCAAAACAAATGGCAGTAATCCTAAAATCCATGCTGAAGTGCGGCCCTCCGCAGTCAGCACATGTATAGATTGCCTTAGCACCAGCCGCTCCCGAATTAATTTAGCAACATTCTGCAAGAGCTCTGCTAAATCGCCGCCTACCTCACGATTCACTAAGACCGCAATCACAAAGTAACGAATTTCAGCACAATCTACCCGATGCGTTAGATCCTCAAGCGCTTCGTGAATATGCGCACCAAAGTTAATTTGATCAAATACTAATTTGAATTCACTGGCAATCGGTTGTGGAGACTCACTCACCGCAATTTGAACGCTACTATTAAATGAGTGTCCTGCCTTGAGTGATCTGGCAATGAACTCCAGTACATCGGGCAGTTGTTTTTCAAGCATCGCTTGGCGACGATGAATGTGCCATTCGACAAAGCTATAGGGAAGCAATATCAAGATGACGCCAACAACCATTGCCATATACAATTTATCCGTAAAGTACAGCGCTACAGCAAATCCCAATACAAATAATACGCCGCTCGCAAATAAAAACTGAGAAGGGGTATACACAAAGCCTGATCTCAGCAACTTACGTCGAATCCACTGCACAAAGCGCATATTTCGTAACAGGGTATCCATCATTGGAATATCGCTAAACACTGCGTTTCTGGTAGAAAGCAAAAATCGAGCGCCTGATTCTTCCGTAAGTTGTGTCATCCGATTGGCTAGCTTTACTTGACGCTCCCCTAATCGACTTTGGTACAGGCTATAAATAGACCAGGCCAGTCCAGCCAGGGCAATGAAACTAAACACCAAGAATGCTATTAGAATAAAGTGCATATAGAAATGCCTTTAAATGGGACTGGCTTCAAACATAGTATCTGGCAATGGCGCCCCTCTGGAAGCGAGGCGATCACTAAATCGCGGGCGAACGCCAGTGGCACTGAAATGCCCCAGCACAGAGCCATCGGAACCGATCCCCGTCTGACGATAGCCAATAATCTCTTGCATCGTGATCATGTCACCTTCCATACCGGTAATTTCATGGACACTCATGACCTTACGACGCCCATCACTTAATCTAGCCGTGTGGACAATGACGGATATGGCTGAAACAATTTGCTGCCGCATCGCTTTTTGCGTTACTGAAATTCCGCTCAGCCCCACCATATTCTCCAGCCTGGTTAAGGAATCACGCGCCGAATTGGCATGAATCGTTGTCAACGATCCTTCATGGCCGGTATTCATGGCCTGAAGCATATCCAAAACTTCAATGCCCCGAACCTCACCCAATACAATGCGATCGGGCCGCATGCGCAGGGCATTTTTTACGAGCGCCCTCTGTGTTACCTCTCCTTTGCCCTCCAAGTTAGGTGGGCGTGTTTCTAACCGGACAACGTGCGGTTGCTGAAGACGCAACTCAGCAGCATCTTCGATCGTGATAATGCGTTCATTCTCGGGAATAAACCCAGACATAATATTAAGTAAGGTAGTCTTACCGCTACCGGTGCCGCCAGAAACCAAAATATTGGTTTTTGCCTTAACTAAAGAAGCTAATATCAGCGCCATCTTATCGGTGAGAGTGCCAAACTCCATCAAATTATCCATCGTAAATGGCACTTCTGAAAATCGCCGAATCGACAAAACAGGGCCGTCGAGCGATAAAGGAGGAATAATCGCATTCACACGTGAACCGTCTGGAAGTCGCGCATCGACCATGGGGCTGGATTCATCGATGCGACGGCCTATCCTAGCGACAATCTTTTCAATAATTTTTAATAAATGATTGTCGTCATCAAACGAGCAAGTAGCATGCTCGAGCTTGCCATAGCGCTCTACAAAAACAGTTGAATAGTTATTGACTAATATGTCGGAGATGCTTGGATCGGCGAGTAAGGGCTCCAATGGCCCCAAACCGAATATCTCATTTTGAATCTCCGTGGTTACCCGTAGCAAATCGCTAGAATTAATCTGCAAATGCTCATCACTGACTATTTTTTGAATGGCTGATTCAATGGTTGAACGTAGCTCGATATTGCTCATGTTTTCCATTGCATATAAATCAAGTCCATCAATCAACTTAGTGTGAAGCATATGCTTAATCTTGCCGGTGGCTGGAGCCGGTTTGGATGCTAAAAATCCATTTGTCTGAAAGCTGTGAAGATGCGTTTGCTGCTCTGATAGGATGTCACGTAAGTTCATGGCGCGCCTATTGAGAAAAAATACTGCTTAAGAACGATTTCTTTTCAGATTTCATTTTCTCACCGCAAATCGAAGCTGCTATCTCCCGAATGGATTGACTAATTGCTTCGTCGGGATATAGCTTGACAATAGGCGTACCAATACTAATGGACTCCACCGCATTGGCAGCATCCTCAACAATGCTGAATTGAACAGGACGAGTGATTACTTCCTCTACCTTTTTTTGATTCAGGCCGCCAATATGCCCCAAACGGTTCAATAGAATATTGATCTTGCCAGAAGCATAAGCAAGCTCATTAAATAATCCAATCATATGGGTTAGAGCTTTTAAATAACTGATGGTTGGATTGGTCACCATGAATACCTGCTGCGATAGATCTAAAGCCTGCATCACAATTGCGTTCAGCGAGCTGGGCAAGTCGAAAATAATGTAGTCGTAGTCCTGCCCCGCAACAGCGATTAAATTGGCAACATGACTTGGTAATATGCCGACCGATTTTGATGGGTGATCAGGGGACTGCAGAATGAAGTAATTATTGGTAATCCGTATTGATGCAGACACAATCATCATAGAGTCTAGATAAGGCTCTTTGACGACATCGGATACGCTACTGCTACTCGGAATATTGGATAAATGGAAGGCAACATCCCCATATTGAGTATGTAAATCAATTAAAAGTACTTTTTTTCCAATTGTTTCAGCGAGGACGTATCCAATATTACTCGCCACAAACGTCGCTCCAGCACCGCCCTTTGATGATATAAATGAGAGCACTTTTGCACGTGTTTTATATGCCGCAACCACACCATGCCGCTGTCTGACCCGCTCCACCGCATCGAGTAAAGCTTGACTTCCGCCATTCAATGGCAAATGAATTACCTCAGAAATACCGGCGCGCATTAAGTCAATAAGCTGCTTTTCTGAATACGATTCACACAAATAAAAAACCGCTGGCTTCATTCGATTTAATGCAACATCGGCGATTACCTTTAAGTCTGCCGGCTCTACTTGCTTCGAATCGACCACTAAAATATTGATTGAATCCAGATCCATATGATCCAGTTCCAACACGTGATCTTTACGACGCAGATAGGTAAATTCGTCACCACCTACGTTTTTTTCAAAAACTGCTTTTAATTGCTTAAGAACATCTTCACTGCTAGCAAGGATGGTGATTTTCATAGATTGGCTAATGTCTGTTGAGTAATAAGAGTTAGCGTGTATTACTAATAGGCTGTCCTGAAGACGGACTACCAACGACCATTCCGCCATACCCACTAGTGCCGCTAGGACTAGTAGATGGGCGTTGTTCAAAACTGTAGTTGTAGTTGTCAATCGATGCTTTTGCGGCTGGGCCATCCATGCCAGTAGGATTACTTGGTGGCTTAGCTGGCTGATCTGGATTGACTGCTTGAGCGCGAATGGCTTCTTTCACTGAACTACCAAAATCAGGGCTGGGCTCCCAAAGTGCCTGGCAACCACCCAAGGACAGGAAAGCCAACCCAAGCCCAAATACCGCAATGGTTCTGGGCAACAATGATGATGGACGCATTAATTACTCCTTACATTAACAGCAGGGCTGGGATTGATTTCACGCCATGGCATTTCCAATGCTTGAAGCGGCCCCTCTTGTCGGATGCCTATTGCCGGCGACTCGCTAAGCGATGCTCCACTTGCTTGAGTCTGTGGGGGCGCCACAATAATGGGCTGAGCAGGTTCCGATAGCGGATTTTGTGAGCTGGGCTGTGTAACTTGTGGAGCGGACTGAATTGGCACAACAGCAGTAAGCTCTGCAGGATTCTGATCAATACTGGGCTGGACAGGTTGCTGCTCAAGCGAGCGCGGGGCAGTAGTAGCCGGCTTCCTGCCTTCCATACGCCCCTCTAAGAAAAATTCCGATTGACTGGGCTGTATGTATTTATCAGTAGGGAGCGCAGGATTCGTATCCAAGGGCTTCACAATGCGGGGAGTGACCACAATCAAGAGCTCACTTCGGTCATTTTGAAAGGAGCTACTGCGAAATAAAGCCCCCAATACTGGGATATTGGCCAGCCAAGGGAAGGCGCTTATTACTTCAACAACATTATTCTTAATTAAGCCGCCAATCGCAAAACTTTGACCATCGTAAAGCTGAACTGTGGTCGAAGCCTGCCTAGTATTAATGGCAGGTAAAATTTGAGTTGAGTTATTGGCAGAAATACTAATACCAACTGGATTTACTTCAGATACCTCCGGGGCAACCTTCAAATTAATCTTACCGCCGCTAAGTACGGTTGGCGTGAATTTAATACCCACACCAAATTGCTGCTGCTGGAGCGTAATTACAGTACCGCCCGTACCCAAGGTTTGAGGTACTGGCAAGAAAACAATGCCGCCTGCCAAAAATTTACCTTCTTGGCCGCTGATAGCCATAATGTTGGGCTCAGCCAAGATTTTGACAAGACCAGATTGCATATTGGCCTGCAATAGTGATGTAATCGATCCAATAGTCCCACTCAAGGTGGTAGTGGCTGCAGAGGGTATTGCCCCAATCGGATTAAATGTGAAGCTTGAGCCACTTACTTGAACGCCCAAACGGTCCGCAATCGATTTATCAATTTCAGCCACTTTTACTTCTAGCAATACCTGCGGCAAATCATCTGTTGTGAGCATATTCAATACTTTTTTGCCGGTAAACTGCTCAGAAATCATGACAGCCTGCTGAACGCGCATGGCATCACTTATTTTTCCACTCAGAACGAGTGACTCGCCAGCAGCAGATATCTGAAAGGATTTTTCGTCAGGCAATAAATCCAGTAAAAGTTTTTTAAGTGAGGCAGTATCGGCTCCGACAGCCAAATCAATCACCGAGACTCGATTATTACTAGACCAGAGATTAAGATTGGTAGACCCTGACTTTTTTCCCAATATATAAATCTGCTTATTATTGACTAGTAAGACATCCGCAATGGATGTGTCCCCAATTGAAACGCGCAAGATTGGATCTTTTAAATGATGCACAAGTGATTTTCCAATCGCTAGTGACATACTTTCTCGCCCAGTTGAAATGGCAGCATCACTCGCTGATGCTAGCGGTATTGCTATTCCACTATGACCAACGCAAAGAATTAACAGAGCTGAAAGGAACTTTTTTAAAGAGATTCGAGATGGGAATTTCATTATTCTGATCAATTGACTGGTTCCTCGGATTAATTTCTAGAAATGCCTCGGATGACTTCAATCGAGGGGGCTTTATTACCGGCTTTGATCTGAATCGAGCTTGACTTTTGCAGCATCAAATCATCCTTTCGCACACCATTGCTTACAAGGCTGATGTTGTCCGATGGATTCCGCAAAACAAGGGAGAGCGAGCCCACCGACCTTGCTAAATCTAATTTTTCAGCATCAATGGGCGTTACCTCCAGCGTAATGGCGTTCACAATTTTGGGCTTATTACTGTCCGTTGAAGTCTCTTGAGCAATTGCCAGAATAAGTACCTTCTCCAACAAAATCTTTGATATATGATCGTTTGTATTGTCTTTGCTGTTTATAAGCACATCGACATAATTTCCAGGCAGCGCAAAACCAGCTACACCCGCTATTTCATTCACATTCATAGTGAATGCCCGCATCCCGGAAGCGATCTGACCTGACAGACTGCCATTGGATCCACTTGAAACTAATGAGCGCTCAAGGACTACTTCATTTTGGGCAATGGGAGTACGTACCACTCTTCCTGATACCGATCCAGGGTCGTTGATCGAGCCCACGGGCAAGTTCGCCTTTGGCCAATCAACTAATTTAAGATCGCCGCCTTCTATTTTCTTTCCAGCCTCAAGAGTCTTACTTGCTACTGCAATTTTGGTTAAATCAGAAGCCTCATAGGACCTTAACCACATTGCAGCCAAAATGACTGCAATGACACCTAAGACAGCAGATCCCAACAAAGCAAAAACAATTTTGTTCTCAGTAATAAAGTTCATACTTCTTATGTCCTTTAGTGATGAAACTTTGTGGTGAGATTGGTAATCAGTACACCCATAAAAATGGCCACAACATAAGGCAATGTCACTTGATGTGACGTTTCTAGATGACTGCTCTGTGATTCATTATTTTGAGAGTGAAACAAACGCCATCCGGCAATTCGTAAACCATTCACCTTTGCATACACCCAATAAATCAGAGCCAGAACTCCCCCACTGATTAGGGTGTAAATAAAGGCACTGACAATGTCAAATGGACCTAAATACAATCCAGTCACTGCGAATACTTTGACGTCTGCGGCACCCATAGCGCCCATTAAATAGGGAGGCATAAATAAGGCTAGCCCTAATGCAAATCCCATAAGTGCAAAACCTAAACTGATCTCTGAATTTGGCAATAAAGCCATCGTTAATCCAATCAATGCCATAACTAAAATAAATAAATTCGGGACTTTTCTAGTCAAATAATCAAGTATTGAAAAATAAAGAAGAAAGAAGGAGAGCATCCAATAGGTCACCTCTTCAGCCCCCCCCTCTTTCTTTCTTAAAAAAATTAACCGCCACCGCCTGCGCCGCCGCCACCGGGAACGGTTAATTGGGTTGCAATGTAATTAAAAATTCCGGCTAAATCAGTACCAATTGCTGTAACTGCTGTAATGATTACCACTGCAATTAGTGCTGCAATAAGGCCATACTCAATGGCAGTCACGCCATCTTCTTTATGGATTAAATTATTCATCCACTCGCGTGCCTTAAGATTCAATTTCATTTTTCTTCCTTTCAAAATTACGTATCGGAACCTACTTTTTAAATGAAGGTTGGCGCGCAAATTTGACTAAAGTCAAAATTGATTCAATTCTTTCTTACTAAATGTTTTAAAAGATATTCTGATAATTAGGTATGAGTAGAATTAATTCACCAGACTCAACGAACGCTCTATGATTCCAAAGGCGATCGATAAAAATTGAAGTGTCTGTATAAGCTAAGTTGAAATTGGGGATGCATAACTGGCCATATAAACGGCCCCACTAAAACAAAAAAATCGTAGAGATTAAGTTTTGCAATCCGACACTTTTTTATCGCCACACATTAAAAAGCACTAAAAAACTAGAAAATAAAATCCCCTATTTTTTAATGGTTATGTAAATTCCGTCTTGGCTAATCGCTTAATGTGTGGTGCCACTTTGCCACCAAATTGTCGATGAAAAGCGAGCTATAAGCCTTTTGGATATTGGGCGGTTAAGTTCTACTGGCAGGTAAATGATTGCTTAGTCATTATTAAATTGCCAATACAAATAGTACAGAAATTTTTACCAAAAAAATATCGACTTACATTCGTCATGATGCATATACAATTAATAAATGTATTTAAATCAATGAGTAGTTTTTTGTAGTCCTTCCACTTGGAAAGGGGGGGGTAATATGAAAGAAGAATTTTCACACTCTTTACGTGAAAGCCTAAAACTTCAATACGGGAAATTACCCTCTGCTGAAGTCGTATCTCGAGACTTTAATCTGCGGGCCCATGGCACAGCCCCAGTCACACAAGAAAGTGTTCGGCGATGGATACGAGGCGAAAGCTTACCAAAACCTGATCACTTAATTGTATTGGTTCAATGGCTTCACCTAAATTTAAACGAGATTTACGATCAAGGAAACCACACTGAGTCTGCTTGCCATTCGGAAAAAAGACAAGGGGATGCATGTGATGTAGCTATAAGCAATGGTTCTTGTAAGTTAATCAATGAAATTAAGCAGAAAATTGATCCTGAATAGATGCAGTAATACAAAGTTGCATGGAAGTTACTTCAAAATAGCTGCGACTCTTTCTATTCAGCAGAATAGTAACTTCATAAATAAGCCTCAGAAGCTCTGCAGTTATTCAAAGCTCTTTGCCTAGATCAATTGGAGCGATCAAGAAAAAATGGCATCATTTACCTACCCGAATATACTGCTCGCTCAATGCAAGATGAAAGCTCAATAAAGTGTCTAATTGATTTTTTACTAAGAAGCACTTGTTTTCTACGTGCATCATTCATACTTGGTTTTAATTCAAGATATCCTTTTTTGGTTAGGCGCTTAATCCGAGTATGCAGTGTAGCTTGAGATCCAAGCTTATTCAAATGGATTAAATCACCGACCCATTGCTTATGGCCGAGGTTTTGATTGATAAGCAAGTGATTCAGTAGCTGTTTTTCTAGAGAATCGATCGGAGGGCAGTCAAACTCACTTTCGACTACCTGCAGCAGCATCAGATAATTGAAATAAGTATGGCTTTTTGTTAACTCCAGCACCCCCACCCCCTCCTATTTTTTCAATTGAAATTACTTTAATTTGCGATCTATCAAGGCGCCTAAAATTCCCCCCAAAGCTGCAGCAACCGCTAAACTCATCAGTGGTTTTTCATGGACGCACAATTTTGCTTTATCGATGGTGTAAGAACCCACTTTTGCAATCTCTTTAATGCGACAAGCTTCAAGAGCCTTATCAAGGCTGTTGGTAACCTCTGCCTTAAAGCGCTCTATTTGCTCCGTGCTTAAATCAGCAACATCATTAATGAGGAATTGGGCATCCTGAATAAGAATGTCAACGTCCTTTTGAATTCCGGTTATTTTTGAATTACTCATAATTACTCCTTTTGTTCTAAAGTTGTCGAATGACAGTTAATTATCAATAGCGTTGGGATAGCTATTTTGAGAAATATCAAAAAAAAATAATGAATAATCTTTATATTGAATTTGCATTCTATCGATCAAATAAAGATATATGGAAAACATCCCCGCTCCCAGCAAAGAATCGTCTAATGTGGAAAGCACACTCCGTTATAAGCAACTATTTGAGGGCGCTGTCGATGGTATTTTAATTTTGAGTTACCCCGATGGTGAAATAAAAGACTTAAATCCTGCTGCATTAGAATTGCTTGGGTATGATCGGGGCGATTTAATCGGCACCTGTTTTTGGGAAAGCACACTAATTCGTCCTAAAAGTGCTGGCTACGATATGTATGCAAGGCTTTTAAAGTATCGCAAAGCCAATTACCCTGAGCTTATGCTGATTACAAAATCAGGATCTACGATTCCGATTCATTTTTCTGCTGAAGTTTATCGACTGGATCATAAATCGATTATTCAATGCAATCTGCACAATGCCATGGAGGTACATGGTTTAAAAAAAATTATTCATAACCATGCCATCTCATCACAAAAGGCAATCGATGATCTTATCCATTTTCTCGTCAGCATGGTTCAATTTCGTGATCCCTACACTGCAAATCATCAAGTTCGAGTTAGTCATTTAGGAGAGGCAATTGCAAGGGAGATGCAATTAACTGAAAATGAAATTAATGGTGTTAAGGCTAGCGCCCTAGTACACGACATTGGAAAGATTGCTATTCCGAGTGAAATTTTATCCAAATCTAATGCTCTCAATGCATACGAAATGGCCCTGGTTCAAAATCACGTCATGGTTGGTTATCAGCTACTTAAAAACCTGGAGTTTCCATGGAATGTAGCCAAAATCGTACTGCAACACCATGAACGGCTAGATGGAAGTGGCTATCCCAACCACCTTAAGGGCGATGAAATCTGCTTAGAGGCTCAAATAGTAGCGGTTGCCGATACCGTGGAAGCCATGGCCCACTTTAGACCGTACCGCCCTGCTCTTGGCATCGATGCCGCATTGCATGCAATTGATATTGATAAGGAGTACAAATATAGCAGCGCTGTTGTAGATAGCTGCATACGTTTGTTTCGCGAACAGCAATATACGTTTCCGGACCCCGTTTGATGATGCCCATCTTTATTCTGATAGGAATAAATGCAGCTATACATATTCTTATTTTATATTTGCTAGTAACAAGCCTAATCCACTTAAAACAAAATGGCTTGAAACTATTTTTGTTGGCAACCGGCGCTTTGATAATCGTCAGAAATTCAATACATAGCTTAGAGAATCAGCTTGGCTTTGAAATACCAAGTATTCGATACGAGTTAGAGCAATTTGCCATTGCCATATTAGCACTCATGTTGACTATTGCAATTCATCAATACAGCATGCAAATGCGGCAGCAAAATGGAAAACTATCGCATTTATTAGAGCGTGACGTACTCACGAATGCCTTAAGTCGGTTTTATATAGTGAAGCGCGCTCAGGAGGAAATCGAGCGCGCACGGCGTACAGGCCGCCCCTTGGCCCTGCTATTAATAGATTTAGACCATTTTAAAAACGTGAATGATACATACGGTCATTTGGCTGGTGATGCAACCCTCCAATGGATTGTTGAAACTTGTCAATCCACACTCCGGGAAATCGACTTACTTGGGCGAATGGGTGGGGATGAATTCCTGGTCTTGCTTCCAGAAACAAGTTTAGAAGAAGCTCGCGAAATTGCAAAACGCATGATTCAAAAAGTAAAACAGTCGGAAATTAAAATTGCAAATAATATTGTCATTAAAACGAGTATATCGATTGGGATTGCACTTTATCAGCCAGAGCACTATGCCGCTAAAACTGAAAAGATTGATCGTATTAGCATTCTCCAGCAGTTGATTGCGCAAGCAGATGTAGCGCTGTATGACGTAAAGGAGAATGGGCGATCAAACTGCACGGCTGCTGGAGAGAAATTAAATGCAACCTTCTAAAATGTGAAGATCAGTTCCTGCATAAAATAGCTGTAAGCATAGTCCGGCCCCTGAAACCCGGCCGACTTGTTATATCCTAAGCGTGTTCTTGAAAAGATTGGCCCGTAATGTGGGCTAGTGGCATTTAACTCGATTAATTGCGTGCCGGTTGACGGATCCTGATTCACATGTTGTCGGCCAAACCCAAGTAAAGCGGCAAAACGCCACCCATTTATAAACCGACGTAGGCCAACAGCAGCCATCATCTCTTTGTAATTATCTGGATTAAAGTAATTATTGGGGACATTCGTATTGGTATCGCGATATTGACGGTAACGTAGCTGTGCAGTGATACCGTACTCTGGAAATACATCATAGATGGCCCTCACCCTAAAAAATGGCCTTGTATTGGAGTCTGAAAAATACATATTTCCTGCAGTCAGTATTCCAACAAGCCGATCGCTTAATTGCTGCTCTACACTTAAGCCACCTAAGGTGTAGTAAATACCGTTATTGATTGAATTCTGGGTTTCAACACGGTCACGATTCAGGAATAACTCGGCGCGCGTAGATGAGGCAGCCTGAAAAGCATAATAACTATCAGTAGTGAGTAAGGAATAGCCTTTGATTTCATTCAAATTGAGATTGATGTTGTACCCCAAAGCGGTTCGAGGATTAATCGACTTAGTACTAATGCCAATTTGATTCCCTTCTGCAGTCCAGCCGTTCTGCGAATAGGAATTCCACTGATACTGCAAGCCGCTATACCGATCACCATGAGTATATAAAGGTAAATAGGCTGTACCCAGTTTAGTAGCACTGAATCCCTCGCTATCCGTAGATAAAAACGCATTCGGTAGGGCTATACCCTGCTTTGAGCTTGATTCTATTTCTGGAGCAGACTCTGCTATAGGCCTATCAAGATGGGGAACTTGTGAAAATACGAGTCCAGTATGAAGGCAAGCGAAAAGGAATAGGCGTTTTAGACTCATCACTTGGTCCCCCATGATTTGCGAAGATTGAGTAGCTCTGCTATGTAGCCCCATACACACGCTGGTTGAAGTACAAATCCATAGGCAAACATATACAACAGCATTCCACCGATATTTTTTCTGATTTTGATATTGGCTTCCCGAAAGACCGCTCGTTCAGCATGGAGCATGCTGTAATTTAAAAATAGCGATAACGGAATCAAGGCTAATGTCATTGGCCCGACTACTGAAAAGTTACCAAAAAGAGCAAGGATTACACCAGGTATAAAGGCAAAGGTAAAAGTCAGATCAATTAATGGAAACAGTGCATTCCACCAAATGAAGATGACCGTTAGGCGTGGCTTAAAAAGCAAGCTGGGGTTTAACTTAAATGCTTCAATTAACCCACGAGACCAGCGCAATCGCTGTCGAACAAACTGCTTTATGCTATTTGGGCAATTAGTAAAAACAAACGCATTCTCACAATAACCTACACGAAATCCCGCATTGAGGATCCTCCATGTCAGGACAATGTCTTCACCCACGGTATTAGGCCAGCCACCCAGCTTATTTAATATAGCTCGGTCATAAAGGGAAAAAGCGCCCTGCGCCACTAATGTGCCTTGAAATAAGGACTGAATTTTTTTAATTGCTGCAATACCCAAGAAATAGTCCCACTCTTGGGCCCTTGTAATCCAATTATCCCTTGAGTTACGTATTAAGATGGTGCCAGCAACTGCTCGTGTATTAGAGGGGTCAGATAGGTATCGAGATACCAAATGGCGAATGCCATCCGGATGCACGATCGAATCAGCATCGACAGAAATGACAATATCCGCTGTGCAATATTGAAGCCCTTCATTCAGGCTATTGGCTTTACCAACATTGTGCTGCAGATGAATTGGCTTGATGTTTTTATACTGCAGAGCCAATTCATCAATGACCTGCTTTGTTTTGTCAGTGGATCCATCATTGATGGTGATGATTTGTATTTCACCAGGATATTTCTGATGAACAATACTTTGGAGTGTTTCTGCGATTGATTTTTCTTCATTAAAACTGGGAACCAAAACACTCACGGGCGGATAACCGGTCAATTTTCGAAATCTAGGTCGCTTATCAAGCAATACTGCTGATATAACAAAAGCATTAATAAAGCCTGGAATAATCGCAAGAAAGCCAATTAAAAAAATGGCCAAAGCCATGCCAATTTGACCGCCTAAGTCCAAAATCCAGTCATAAGATAGCCAAATTGAAAAAAACATCCACGTACTTGCAATTACTAAACACACTACAAATTTCGTACGTACCTCAATGTACCAATTCATACGCAACCTTATTTAAAATTCCCTTCAGATAACAATGGGGCCGACTGAAGAAGAGAAATGCAAGCCCCAATAGTGACCATGAGATGAATATCATCTTCAGTCTTTATAAAATGCATCGATTAATACTGACTAACGAATTAGTATTTGTTGGAAGATTCCACCTACATCGGCATTTGCAATGCTATTTAGCACCATAACGAACGCAATGACTGCTGAAATCACTACGCCCGTATAGAGCTGTGATGTATCCAATTCAGTACTATCGGTACTTTTTTGATCGGGATCATTGATTTTCATTATTCATTCCTTATTAAAGCTAGATTGATACTTAGTTTTACAAAGAAGGATTAAATGATTTTGAGAATTATCAAAAAAAATATGTCATAAATTTTTAAATTGAGATCGTCTGATAGCTTGGACAAGCAAAATCAGCACGAATAATGAACTCAAAAAAAGGAACTAATATGTCTGACTTAATAAATGTCACTAATAGATTAAAAAATGTTGGCGCATCCAATCCCATACGAAAAATGGTTCCCACTTTTTTTACCGATGTATTCGATGACTTTTCTTCACCCAGCCTCTTTTTTAAACCTACGTTTAATGAGTTACTGGATAACAGCTTTAAGGTGGATATTAAAGAGTCACCAAAATCGTTTGAACTTCAAGCTCAAATTCCTGGTCTCAACAAGGAAGATATCCACGTTTCAATTGATGGTGGCATGGTTACGATTCAAGCTGAGCGCAAAGAGTCGTCAGAATCCAAAAGTGCAGATGAAAGAGTTATTCGTAGTGAGTGCTATTACGGATCAATAGCTCGTAGCTTTCAAATGCCCGCTGAAATTGATCGAAATCAGACTAAAGCGAACTATGAAAATGGCATCCTATCCTTGGTTCTGCCTAAGAAAAATGGTGGCAAATCCCATGAAATACAGATTAACTAAACGCGATTGAGTTGACTGATACCCACCACCACCCCCTCATTTTTGGAGTAAGTCATGTTTAGAAAAATACTCATACCGATTAGTGATTCAAAGCTAGTGCGCCAGGCCCTAAAGACCATAGCGCGCCACAGTAGCCCCCTTGGGGAAATAGCTTATCTAGTATTTGTTTCAGAGCCTTTTTTGCCCAGCATCTATAACGGGCACACTCTGAGTAAGTACTATACGAGCCTGGAGAACTACGACGCGTCCTGCGAAGCCTATGCAAATAAACTATTTAAGAAAGCTAACAAGATACTTGAAAACACCACAATAGAATGCCGTACCCTACATCTGTATGATTCGGATGTCGCTACGGGTATTTTAAAAGCCGCTAGTAAATTAAAGGTCGATGCAATTGTGATGGCATCGCATCGCTACTCTGGAATAAAAGCGATCACCCTGGGTAATCACGTACACAAGGTAATTGTGAATTCCAAATTGCCTGTCTTGGTCTTGTAAGCAAATAACTCCTAAACTTACTTAGCATTAAATTGCATTACACACCCTTTCCAGCTCTTCAATTGGTGTATTAATGTAATTTTTATTGATTTCTCTGGATACTTTCGGCAGCAAATGTGGGCTAAGGGATTTCTTTAAGGCGTGTAATATTTCTGGATCACCAACTAAAATAATCCGCTCAAAGCCTCCGTCCTTCCATACTGCCTCAATCTTGGAGGCAAATTCTACAAAATACCCATGTTTTCCGATATCTCTTGGATTCAATTGGTCGTATGCCGTTTTTCTTCCCGCAGAACGGTTATAGGTCCTGCCAGGCTTATCCCTTGGAATAGGATGACTGATGGCATCCTCATTTACAAACTGGCGAAGAATGAGTAGATGTGCTTGCTCAGTATGTGAATTCAAAGTCAACAATCGGCAATGCTCCCTATCGATAAGTATTACAAGGTCAGCAATCTTAATTTTCATTGTTTTATTGGAATGAGATATCAAAAAAACAGGCGAAGGGAATCGAACCCCTGTCATATTCTTTTCTAAGAATATGGTTCTACCACTGAACTACGCCCATTCCAGAGGATATGATGCGGATGGATCCTTTCTTTTAAAAAGATTGAACTTGAATAGCTGACCTCACAGCAGATCAAATTACATCACCACACACCACAGCTCTTTTATAAAGGGTTGACGCTAATCGATTTTGAGAAAAATCAAACTTTTTACTATATTCAGGAAGAAGCCCATATTCCTTAATTTACAACTGATATGTGGAATTTCAATACGAATTACTACTTGTATGTGGCTCTATTACACGCAATTCTCATGACAATGAAATGCCAAACCTCTTGAGAAGAACAATCGTGAATACTACATTTACTCCTACAGGTCCAATTGGTAATATTGGTAATTCAAGAATTGAAAAAAGCTGTGCGAACTGTTTTGTGAGGGGCCAATGCCTAATCCCAACCATACCTGAAGATGAGCGCACAAAATTGACGGGCTACATTCATTATCGAGTGAATAAACCAAAAGGCCAGATCATCTACAAAAACGGAGACTCTTTTTCATCTATATTTATGATTGCTTCTGGCGCACTCAAATCTGAAGTTGGACTATCCAACGGACATGGCCAAATTATGGACTTTCATTTTCCAGGTGAAATCATGGGTCTAGATGGTTTTCAAAATTGGCATCACCATACTGATGCCATTGCCCTTGAAAATATCGAGCTGTGTACAATTAATCTCAAGAAATTCAACGGCAAGCTTGTAGAAACGCCCGTGTTTCGAGATAACCTATTTTCTGCATTGAGTCAGTATGTTAATAAACTGAATCAACATCTGATGGCTATGGGCAGCCTTAAGGCCGATACAAAATTAGCCTGGTTTCTCTATGGTATTTCAGAGCGAATTTCAACTCTAGGCTTACATGCAAACGAATATAACTTGCAGATGTCACGTGAAGATATTGCTAGCTACCTTGGACTTAAAATTGAAACGATTAGCCGATCGTTCACGCAGCTTCATGACTTGGGATTAATTGAATCGACCAATCGCAGAGTGAATATCACGAATCCCAAAAAACTCAATGAAATGATTAATTTTTTTTAATTGTGTTGTGCAGTTGTATTTGAAAAAAGGGTTCATATGGTGGTATATGGCACTCTATTACATGACCTGGGCTGACTTGCAATGCTAAGCCAACTACGTCGGCTCGGATAGGTACCGAATGCATTAAACGATCCACTAAAAATACGGTATGAATAGATAGCGGATTTTTACTTGCCAGATAACTCAGTACCTTCAGGGCGGAGTGTCCACGGTAAAGCACATCATCCACAATGAATACCCGATAGCCTGATAAATTGATTGAGTCGATTGATCTATTTTTCTCCAAGTGGGTGTTGGGATAGAGAATGCTGAGGTCGTCTGCATAACGCTTTACTTTTAGATCTAATCGCAAGATTTTTGGCCTAAAGTAATGCTGATGAATTAGTTCAGATAAGCGATCAGCTAATGGAGCACCACGTCGAAGTATGCCAATGAAGCAAATTGGCGTGAACTCATCTGTTAATCGAATGATGTCTGCACACATCTGCATTAATACTGATTCCAGCGTACTTGCATCATAGAGGCAAAGTGGATCCCTCATTAAGCTTGATTTTTTTATTTCTAACTCACGATTTTGAATTAATTTTTCCATTTTTTTCCTTATGAAATATTCGTTTCGCCTTGCCTGAACGTCCTCCATTTAAGATCGAAACCATTTCAATTTCTAAGTGAACATGCGCTAAACCAATACTTCCTAAGTAATTTATTAATTGGGATATGATTTTCTGTATCTTAGAAGTTGAATTAGATTGCTTTTTTACGAACTGAATTGTCAGTTTATTGGGGGGATGATGGTGAATTTGAAAGTCATAAATTCCAGACTGCTCAATAATTGTCGTTAAGCTGAGCGGTAAGAGTGTTACGTAATTGCCTTTTTTATCCAGTATGTGTATGACATCATCCTTTCGACCAATTACCGTAATTCGCGGAAAAGAGGAACCGCATGAACATGGCTCTGAATTAAAGATAATCTGATCACCAATGTCATACCGATATATCGGCTGCACATAATTGGCTAAATTGGTGATTAGCGTCGTAAATGGCACTTCTCCATCTTTTATTAAGCGATAGTTTCGATCTACCGGCTCCAATATCAGCCAATCACTGTTGAAATGTAGATGCTCAAAATCACATTCCCACGCCATTGGTAAAAATTCCGATGCCCCATACTGATTTTGTATCTGGCAGGCAAAAGCATTCTGTATCGCTAAGCGACTTTCATCTCCCAGCGTCTCTCCCCCCAACAGTAAATCTGAAGGAGTAATGTGCAATCTTCCTAAAACTGCCTGGCTTGCCAACTCGACTGCCATCGATGGATATGTAGCAATAATGTCGGGCTTAAATGCATTTAAGTGCTGCACTAACTGATCAATTGGCAATGAAATCGAAAATGCACGCATTGGGTTATTACTATTTACTGGTGGCATCCTACAACGCATAAAACTTACTGCACTTGCAAAATGGCCATCTAATACGCCAATAAATGCAATTCGCTTGTTCATTGCTATGGGATTGATGCGTAGCCTTATAAAATCGCTGAGACTTAATCGGCCCCACTCAAGTGCGTCATAAATCGCCATAGCGCGACTATCTTGAATAAAGAAACCCGGAATGCCGCTACTTCCAGAACTCTCCCACACATAGTATCGATTTAAATATTTAGTACCAATACTACTTTGCTGAGCAATAAACATTTTTACTTGTGATATTTGTACATCCTTATCAAGCACCCATTCATTAAACCGAGCCATTAGCTCCGATTTAGTTACATGCAGAAGAGGGCCATCTGAATTACATCCATTCTTATAGAACTGAACGATACCTTCATAGACTGGCGATCGGCTAACGCTATACCGAATCAAGTTGTTTAAGCGCAGCTTTTGAATGAGATCAAGTGATGATCTATTGAGTTGATTCGCCCATAAAACGCTAGGTAGCTCCAATCCAAATCGCTGGAATTCATGGGCTTGCAAAGTATGTATGTTTTATTTAGAAGTTGGGCTAAGTCTCAAGTACCAAGAGACTACCTTTACATATTAACTTTTCAACCATGTTCATCGGCAAATAGGCGAGTTCGCCATTTTTTTTTTGAATTTTCAGGTATTTTGCTTCGGGCAGATCAGATAGAGTCGCCTTAAAGTCGCCTGGCATGACTGGTGTAAATCCAGCATCGGATCCATTTTCATGCTGCCGCCTAGCCATGAGCCCATGATTCAACTGAATACGCATGCTCAGTCCTCCTCATATTACAAATAAAGTAAATATTGAATGTGTGAGTTTTAAATTATTAGTAAAAGAACAATGTATTAATTGATAAAAATCAATATTGATGCTGAAAATTTATTAAAGAAAATAAGTCTTATTTGCACAAGGGATGTGCTCTTTTACTTGCAATAGTAGGTAAGGTGGTTATGTTGACTTTTAACTGATCCGCTAAATATATGATGAAGAAACCAATTCTGGCTTCGTATCTTAGAACCAATTTGATATTGATTTCCCTAATGCTTTCCATCAGCATCTCAAAAGCATATGGTCAACAGTCTATGCCTGATTATGGTAGACAAGATTTTGACAAACATTGCTCGAGCTGCCACGGTCAAAGTGGCGAAGGTAGCGGTTGGCTATCCGTTTTTTTGACACAAGAACCGCCTAACCTCACTTTACTAGCAAAGCAAAATGGCGGCATTCTCCCATTTGAGCGTCTCTACAACAGCATCGCCGGGAATCAAATACCAATTCATGGTCCCAGTGATATGCCTGCCTGGGGATCAACCTTTCGAAGCGAAGCAAAAGAAAATACTATGGGGATTTTGTATGATCCTGAAGCAGTTGCAAAAACACGCATTCTATTGCTGCTTGAGTACATCAACCGGCTTCAGCGTCAGTGACTAATCTGCTAAAGCTACCCCATCACCCATGTCCATATTTTAGATTTGTTATCGGTATATGAAAGTTTATTAATTTAATTAGTTAATTTGAGTAATTTAATAAATTTTATTAAATTACGCCTCATATTAATCTTGGTAGACCAGATGAAGCAATTACAATCCAATATTGATAATCGATATCTTCAGCTCATGTCTTTATTAATGAGTGTCAACCTCGAATATGAATTAACCGACTTTGAAGCCAAAGTCTTAGATGAAGTTTGTCGTTTTCATATTGCCAAAAAATTGCTTAACGTATCAGACCTAATAAAACTAGATCATTTGGCATCACCCGCCAAAATTCATTTGACATTCAAACGTCTCATTAAGAAAAAAATGATTATATTGGGCACAAATCCAGAAGATGAACGTATTCGATATGTCAAGCCCAGCTTAGTTGGATTGCGGCGTCTTGAAAAAATGACTCAGGCATGTCAACAAACTTCATAAAATTTCCACAATCTCATAAAGCCTGAATTGTAACTTTAAATTCCACGTAGATAGTGTAATAAAGAAAATAAATAAAGCTAATTTACAAGTATCAGTTGTAATTGATATGTATATTAAAAATTAAACTTGGAGGCATGAAAAAGCAAAGTGAAATTAAAGATTCATTTTCGAGCTCATTGCGGAATTGCTTATATGCATACTACGGCAGGATTCCATCTGCTGCCACCTTTGCTAAGGATTTTAATTTAAGGGCCTATGGAACTTCGCCAATAACCCAAGAGAGTGCCCGGCGCTGGATGCGTGGCATGTCTCTGCCAGAAGAAGATCGCTTACGTGTGCTGCTTAATTGGCTAGATTTGGACTATAACAAAATCCTTCGCTTTCCAAGTAAGCCTGCTGTGATAATGAAGCACAACGGGGCAGCAAAGAAATTTGAACCAATTCCCAATTATGGAGCGTACTTCAAACCCAGTACATCGATCTTCCAAAAAATGAATGTACCTTGTAATACCGCCGATGGGAAAAAATTTAATCGCAGGATTACCGATCAAATAAACAATTCTCTTAATGAAAATGATGAAATTATTAACTTAGTTTATCGGCTTGATGCGAGTAAACGTAAAGTTGTGGCTGACATTATTAAAGCGATTAAGGCGCAATGAAGCAATTGCAAAGCTATATACAAGATATGTCACTGCAGATTTTGACGTATAGTTGGGTAACTCAATCGATCTTTACTCTGTCCTTGCTAGTACTACTATCGGCGATTTCGATGCCCCACTATTCAAAACAAAAAAGCCATATTAGTCCCTACGAATAGGGATTCAAAACACCTATCCCCGCTATTGCGAAAGTCGAAAAGAACGATAGGGACCATCTTTACTGCGCTTGGATAAAACCAACTGCCATAACTGGCCCTGTTTTGACCTGAAATACGCAGCACAGCCCAATAAATAGAACTTCCAAGTGCGATAAAAGCGCTCACTGTAATTCTGAGATAGGTTTGGCCAGTGGCTTACGAGGCGCTTGTGCCATTCCATTAGCGTCCTGTCATAGTCACATCCAAAATTGTGCCAGTCTTCGATCAGAAAAAGACCCTCTAGGGCTGCAGATAACTCAGTTGCACATGGAATTTTGCCATTTGGGAAAATATACCGATCAATCCATGGATCCGTTCTGGCGATGCGAACATCGCTGCCAATGGTATGCAGTAAGAATAATCCTTGATCTTCTAATAATCGACTCACAGTTTGACAATAGTCTCGGTAGTTCTTTTCGCCAACATGCTCAAACATGCCAACAGACGCTATCTTGCTAAATCGCCCTTCTAGCTTTCGGTAATCAATTAACTCAATTTCAACATCCAAACCACCACATCTTTCCCGAGCTATCTTTTGCTGCTCCTTTGATACCGTAATGCCTAAGACGCTGACTCCATAATTGGTCGCTGCATATGCTGCTAGCCCTCCCCAACCACAGCCGATATCCAATAATCGCTCACCTTTCTTCAGATCCAGTTTGCGACATATGAGCTCTAGTTTATGCGCTTGTGCCTGCTCTAAATCATGTGCGAATTCCCAATAAGCGCAGGAATAGATCATTTTGCTATCCAGCATAGCTCTAAAAATATCATTACCAGCATCGTAATGGTGCTCGCCCACCTGGAATGCCCGTTTAGTAGATTGAAGGTTAACTAATTTTGCGCGTGCAATTTCAGCTAATAGCCGAAATTTGGCGCGACCTTGGACAGCCATATTCAAATCAACCTTGAGCAATCGGGTCAACATATCGTCCAGACGCTCACAATCCCAATACCCATTTACATATGACTCGCCAAGACCTAAGGACCATTTTGACAAAATTTGGTCATATGTTCTAGCATCCTGCACGCGCATATCCCAGGGATTATTTCCATTTACTTTTATACCGGCGTTATTAAGTAGTTCCTGCAGAATCCGCGGTACAAAATGCAAGTCGGAATTGGTTTCTATTTGAGTTCTAGCCAACAGTTCCATTTTTTTACCCAATCAAAAATAGTACTACTATTTTTTTGTATTTCTCCTTTATAAAAAGTGATAAAAATCAAATTTATTTGATTAGATCAAAATAAAGTTCAAAGGCAGCTTTTTAAATCAGCATTTAAAAAGTGCATTTGCAAACTTACTTATTAATCATAGGGGATTGAAATGGATAAAACAGATAGCCAGCTGCAACAGGATATTCTTGCCGAATTACGGTGGGATCCTAAAATTAATGCCGCCCACATTGGTGTAGAAGTATCAAAGGGCGTCGTAACCCTCTCGGGTCATGTCGATAGTTTTGTAGAAAAATGGAATGCAGAGCAGGCTGTAAAACGGGTACCTGGTGTAAAAATTTTAGCTGTTGAGCTTGATGTTATGTTGCCAAATGACAATAAGCGGAGTGATACTGAAATCGCTCTGGCAGTATCTAATGCACTAAAACACAATATTTACAGGCTAGATCAGTTTGTCAAAGCAAAGGTGGAAGGTGCTATTGTGACCCTGACAGGGGAAGCGCAGTGGCAATATCAAGTCGACGCTGCAACGAATGCAATTCGGTATTTGGCTGGTGTTGTTGGAATAAATAACCGAGTTTTACTAAAGCCATCGATTTCGGTGTCGGCAGTAAAAAAGGATATTGACGATGCCATTCAAAGGCGGGCAAGAAATGACATGAAGAATATTCAAGTTGAAATTAAAGGAAATGAAGTATTGTTATCTGGCAAGGTGGAAGATTGGTCTGAGCGCAATCTTGCAATCGATGCAGCCTGGGGTGTAGTCGGAGTTCAAAAGGTATCTGATCAGATGACCATTCGATGAATTTGATTTAAAGCCTGTTGTTGGCAAACTTCTTATACAAATGCTTTTAGCAGAATTTCGATTGCAATATCTAAAAGACGTTTGCCAATTTCAATTATCACCCCCTGAATCCGATCTACGAATCCACTGCCATAAGCCCACTTTATAATGTAATAGCTCAATATAATCATGGGAATAGCAACGAGCATAAGTGCAGGTATCGCGAAGTCATTTCTATTATTCATTCGGATACTTTAAAAATCAAATCAGTATTTCACTTGATTTTTATCAAATTAAGCTTTGAATAATCTAAATACAGAATTATCAAATAGCCTGACTTCAGCAGATAAAGTCCGAGGAATTTCGAGCGCAGAAGCGCAGTTAAGGCATGCCCAATATGGACCAAACATCCTTGAATCTCCACAAGAAGCCTCTTGGGGACGTATTGCATATGCTGTTGTAAAACAACCCATTTTTTTACTACTAATTGCAGCTGGGCTTATTTACCTTCTTTTAGGGGATATAGACGATGCCATCATTTTGATGGGATTTATTAGCATATCTACAGGAATCGCAGTATTTCAACAGTACCGAAGCGAAAAGGCGATTGAGGCACTTCATCGATTAACAAATCCTGAAGCCCTAGTAATTCGAAATGGGATTACAACTCGTATCTCAGCACAAGAACTAGTACCTGGCGATATCTGCATTCTAAGAGAGGGAAATCGAATCCTAGCTGATGCTATGGTAATAGAAGCGCATGACTTAATGGTAGATGAGTCCCTACTTACTGGAGAGTCTATTCCGATTACTAAAGTAGATAAACAGACTGTCTACTCAGGAACATTAGTAGTACGAGGAAGCGGAATAGTCAAAATAGTTGCTATTGGTGTTAATACGCAACTCGGCCAAATCGGAGCCAGCTTAGTTCAAATAAAGCCAGCTGAGAGTCCATTGCAAATTGAAATCAAATTATTAATTCGACGTTTTGCCATCATTGGCATGCTCGTCGCAATGATTGGTTTTACCCTGTATGGCGTCGTACAAAACCGGTGGCTTGATGGTGCCTTGACGGGTATCAGTATTGCTATGGCACTTCTACCAGAAGAATTTAGTGTTGTGTTGACAGTTTTTTTGGCGCTTGGAATATGGAAAATTTCACGCTACCACGTATTAACTAGACATGCCCCTGTAATTGAAACCCTGGGTAGTATATCTACCCTCTGCGTCGATAAAACTGGGACTCTTACAGTTAATCGAATGGAACTAGCCAGCGTGGCACCTCCATCAGAATCTAATTCTTTTCCTTCATACAACGTTAAAGCAGAGGCAATATCACTTAATCTGCAAGAAGTGATTACGGCAGCAATGATGGCAAGTGAAATTGAGCCATTTGATCCGATGGACAAGGCAATCCATCGAGCCTACTGGCAATACTGCTCACAGTCGCGTTTAGATACCAACGCAAAGCTGATACATGAGTATGGACTAAGTCCAACCATGCCGGTAGTAACCCACATTTGGGATAAGAGCAATACTGCCAACTATTATGTCGCAGCAAAAGGGTCTCCAGAAGCAATCATGAATTTGTGCAATCTCAGTAAGAATCAAATTCAGAAAATTGAGACTCAAATAACTAAAAATGCAATTTCAGGCTTACGTATGCTTGGTGTAGCGAAATGTGAGTATATAAAAAGGGGAGTTTCATGGCCCAATGATATTTCTGAATTTCATTTTCAATGGCTTGGTCTCATTGGATTTTCTGATCCCCTTCGCAAAACCGTTCCTGATGCTATTAGGCATTGTCGTGAAGCTGGAATACGCGTGGTGATGATTACGGGTGACCATCCGATAACAGCCAAACATATTGCAAATCAAGCGGGGATCGATACCGCCAATGTCCTCACAGGTCTTGAAATAGAATCGATGGAAAAAGCTGAATTACAAAATCAAGTAAAAAATACAACCGTATTTGTACGAATCACGCCACAACAAAAGCTCCGCATTATTCAAGCGATGCAAGCGAACGGTGACGTAGTAGCAATGACTGGCGATGGGATTAATGATGCGCCTGCCCTCAAAGCTGCAAATGTAGGTATTAGCATGGGTAAGCGCGGAACGGATGTTGCACGAGAAGCTTCATCTCTAGTCTTGCTGAATGACAATTTTTCATCGCTAGTTCAAGCAATTAGGCAAGGTCGCAGAATATTTGATAATTTACAAAAAGCAATTAATTACATTATTGCTGTACACATTCCGATTGCAGCGGCAGTTTTACTGCCACTTATTCTGGGCAATCCGCCAATATTAAGCCCGATTCATATTTTATTCCTCGAGATCATTATTGATCCTGCAAGCGCAGTCATCTATGAGATGGAGAGCGAGGAAGAAGATGTCATGAAAAGACCGCCTCGAAATCCAAACTTCAGCTGGTTAAGTACGGAAAACTTAACGATGGCAATAATGCAAGGAATCGGCATTTCAATCCTTTTAACTGGATGCTATGTGTATCTTTTAGGATCAGAAAATAAAACTAATCTTGCAAACACGGCTGCATTTACTCTGCTTGCTATTAGCAATCTCATGCTCATTCTTATTAACCGATCAAGAAAAAAATCTATCCTGCAAATTCTTAAAATACCCAATCCGTCTCAAAAATGGATTTTCTTATGGGTACTATCAGCATTGCTCATACTAATTTCAATCCCCCACTTACGTGAAAAGTGGGCTCTCACCGCCATCAACCCATCTACAGGATTATTGATAGTTACGGCAACTCTCATAGGTCTTGCTTGGTGCGAGTACATAAAGTGGTTAAGCAAGAAAAATCATCTTATCAAAAGGACACAGCTCAATTCACCAATAAGTCCAATTTGATTTTTGTCAATAAATTTTAGTCTTTATAAAATAAATTTACTGATATGGGAATGTAAATAGACTGAATTAACCATATTGGAGAACTTTTTATGAAAACAGATTTACAGATACAACAAGATGTGATTGCAGAGCTGAAGTGGGAACCTAAAATCAATGCAGCGCATATTGGCGTTGAAGTTAAAAATGGTGTAGTAACCCTATCCGGTCATGTTGATCATTACGCTGAAAAATGGGCAGCCGAGGATGCTGCAAAGCGTGTTGCAGGCGTAAAAATAATTGCTATTGAAATCGATGTGATTTTACCAACCTCTAGCAAAAAGAGTGATACAGAAATTGCCTATGCTGTGCAGAATGCCCTAAAGTGGAACATATACAATCTTTCAAATAATATTAGCGTTAAGGTAGAAGATGGTTTAGTTACCCTAGCGGGTAGTGTTGAATGGCATTATCAAAAGGATTCGGCCGAGAATTCGGTCCGCTTTTTAACTGGCGTTCGTGGCGTATTTAATAACATCACAGTAAAACCTAAGATTTCAGTATTAACAGTGATGGCTGATATTGAAAAGGCATTAAAGCGCCGTGCACACGACGATGCTCAAGAAATTACTGTGGACGTCAATGGTGACGAGGTAACGCTGGGTGGAAAAATTCACAATTGGAGCGAAAAAAACTTAGCTATTGATGCAGCTTGGGGAGTGCCTGGCGTCAAAAAAGTGATTGATAAAACACGCTTTATTTAAAACCTTATTTTAATATCCCTATGAGGTAATAATGCTTAATCGATCACACGAAACAAAAGTCATTTCGGATATGTCTGCTATAGATGCAATATATAGTCGTCATGCAATTCGCCACTATAAAGATGAAATAGTTGATTCCGAACTAATCGATACACTTTTAGACGCTGCCGTTCAAGCTCCAAGTGCAATGCATGAATCGCCTTGGGCTTTTTCTATCATTCAAGATAAAAGCCTTTTGCATGGCATTTCAGAGGATGCCAAAAAATCGATTTTAGAAAAGGATAGTCATAGCTCTTTAGCCACTAAACATGGAATTGATATCGTTAGCCAAAAAGACTATGAAATATTCTATAACGCGAATACCTTAATTCTTATTTGCAGTCGGTTTCAAGGTCCATTTGTTCAAGCAGATTGCTGGCTTGCTGCTGAAAACTTGATGATCGCAGCCTGTGCAAAAGGCCTTGGAACCTGCGTAATTGGCTTTGCTATTGACACTTTGAACACTAATGATTGGAAAGAGCGTCTAGGAATTCCACTGGAAATGACTGTAGTGGCACCTATTATCGTTGGTATTCCGTCCGGCGATCCCAGTCCCATTGACCGCAAGCCACCAAATATTGTGGCGTGGCGATCATTGGCACTGGAATTAAGCAAATAATTGCTTAGACATATTAGTTACTATTTGGATTACCCCTCGTCCCAATCAGTATCGCACTCGCTAGGCGTGTTTTTGTAATCGGTCATTGAACGCCCTAATAAGCACTGCTCTATGAATTGTTTAAGTCCAGCGCGCGTTGTTGGTGGACTGAATTCTCCCGGTGGTAATGCCTCATTCTCTGTCATTATTGTCTCCTTCTGCACTTACGTGCAATCGTTGTAAATTTTGAGAGGGGGACGAATTCTATTTTTTATTGCTCCAATTCATGGAAATGCGCTGTGACTTACCGTCTTCAATCTTAATTTGCCGCTTTTTCTCAATACCCTGATAGCTAGCTACGATGTCATAGGTGCCTGGAGCGAGCTTAGCCAAAAAGATCGGACCATTGCACGACTCTTCAAATAGGGTGTTTTTCTTTGCATCCATAATCTTCAATTGCACACCTGAAATCCATGCATCCTTGCTTCCCAGTCTCTCTGAAAATTCGATATTAAGTGGCCATTTTTTTGACTCAGCGCGTAGAGCCCTAGATTCATCTGAGCCAACCCCACCCATCATGCAGGACATTTCAGGACGTGCCTGTACCTCAGGCAATTGGGAAAATGATTGGATGCTAAATGCTGCTAAAACCAGTACTAGCATACTTTTTCTTGGAATATTTAATTTCATTTTTTTGCTCCATTCGTTTTTTTAAGTAAAAGGAAGGTAGATGAGTACCTTCTGCTTCTACTTTATTTAAACGAGCAATAATAAAATTGTGATTAGTCAAAATTGACTTAAATTCCAACCGGAAATGTCTCGGGTGCTTCACCTGATCTCCAGCGCTGGCCTATATCGATTGGCTGAAGAGCACTTGTCTTGTCAATGTGAATAATTGCATCAAATTGATAGGGTAGATTGGCATATAAATAATGGCTTTGACGCTCCGTTTCGGGCCTATAAATCACGCCAATAGCGCGCTCTAATCGCTCCACCGATAGAAGCTCAATCAAATTTGAGTTTGCATGCAACGGTAATAAAAAATTGCCCAAACCACTGCAATGCATCAAGTATTCGTAGCTCTCTTTTAGCGCCGGTCGAACTTTTTTTATTTCTTCTGGATCACCCCAATCGGAACTTGCTGTTACGGTGCCATGGTGCGTACTAAATCCCAATAAAAAGGCATTATCTGCATAGCGCTGACGTACTAACTGCCCCAGGTTAAGCTCACCACGGACAGCCATTTCAGTAGCACGAGCATCGCCAAGATGCGAATTATGAGCCCACACGATCATTTTTGCTGGTTTTGATTTCTTATTAGATACGTATCGATCAATCTCAATTAAGGTTTGCATCATGTGTTGGTCGCGCAAATTCCAAGATGAGACCCCGCTATTAAACATACTTCGATAATATTGTTCTGCATTTTTTACTAAATTAGCGTTTTGCTGTGCCGAAAAAAAGGGTTCACTGAGCTGATTCGGTTTTAGACGATTTAACTCTAAGAATTGAGTCACTACCTCATCCTCACATGAGAGACTGCCATTACCTAACCCGACAGCATATCCATAGCGCTGACTATCCCGACCAAATCGATCAAAGCAAGCGTAACGCTCCTTAGCTTGCTGCGCTAATGCAGCATCATATTTGCGTAAAAAACGTATAACCTCGTCAATCGATGTAAATAAGCTATATAAATCAAGCCCATAAAAGCCAATTTCTGAATCTGTATGATCGATGCTTTGATTGTAATTTCGCAGCCAATCCACAAATTCCACCATTACGGAATTACGCCACATCCAGCTAGGAAATCGAATAAACCCTGAAAGAGCTTCATTTGCATTTTGATCATGCCCTTGATGCGTTACATAGCGATTGACGCGATAAGCGTCTGGCCAGTCACCTTCAATCGCAACGGCATTAAAGCCTTTTTCAATTATCAATTTTTGGGTAATTTTGACTCGCTCTGCATAGAATTCATGGCTTCCATGACTCGCCTCCCCCAGCAATATAAAGCGCTTATCACCAATCAGATCAAGTAAAGGGGTGTAATCTGATGCTTCACCATTTATGATGAAGCCATTTTGCTCAATAGCAGCGACAGCATTCATATGTGATTTTCCCTAAAGTAGGATAAAAACCACTGGCTTGCATCCTCTGAGACCTGCTCTAGCGTTCCTGGCTCCTCAAATAAATGACCTGCGCCAGGAATAATCTCTAATTTTTTAATGCACTTAAGATAGAAATAAGCATATTGGTTTAAATCGATTACTTGGCCATCTAAG
>Ga0247722_10000169_pt1 | contig 40970 bp, 30 predicted proteins | sample MSEWelMarce3H_FC_FD_189094 | JGI IMG/M metagenome (GOLD analysis project Ga0247722, IMG submission 189094) | Subsurface sediment microbial communities from gas well in West Virginia, United States - MSEEL Well Study Marcellus 3H_FC | ecosystem: Environmental > Terrestrial > Deep subsurface >... | reverse complement strand
CATACAGAAATTGGTAAAATGGTAAATATACCTACACAAAAAATATCAGATATTGTAAGAAGTTTTAAAAATAATCGTAAAATTTCAATGAGAAATTTGGGTGAAGATAATATTGAAAATTGGCTTACTCAAGTAAATTTAATTAATGACATGTTATTTATGCCCATAGTAAGTATTGAAGAAGTAGAAAACCGTTTAATATCAGATATAACAGTCGCATCTGATGACCACAGTTTTATTGCTGGAAACAATTTCCTATCAAGTAATTGTGCACAGGGGAAGCAGGCAATGGGCATTTACGCAACCAACTTCGACAAGCGTTGCGATAAAACCGCGTATGTGCTTTCATATCCTTCCCGCCCCCTAGTGGATACCCGTCTAATGAATTGGTTGGATTTGGTGAAAATCCCTTCCGGACAACAGATTTACGTCGCAATCATGTCGCACACCGGCTACAATCAAGAAGATAGTGTGTTGGTGAATCAGGGTTCGATTGATCGCGGTATGTTCTCCACTACCATATATCACACGGAAAAAGACGAGGATAAGAACATCACCAATTTCGTGAGTCGCACAAAACCCGACCCTACAAAGACGAAGGGTGTTAAATACGGAAACTACGACAAGATTAATTCGCAAGGATTTGTGCCGAAAAACACTATGTTGGAAGACCACGACATAATCATGGCCAAGGTCACCCATATCAAGGATAATCGCAATGACTTGACAAAATCTGTGAAGTTTGAAGACCAAAGCAAGAGTTTCCGTACGGGCGGTGAAGAAATATACGTTGATGAAAATTACATTGGCCGAAATGGGGATGGATATAATTTCGCCAAAGTCCGCGTTCGAATCCATAGAAAGCCGGTGATGGGGGATAAATTCTCGAGTCGCCACGGGCAGAAGGGCACTGTCGGAAACATTATTCCAGAATGCGATATGCCTTATACCAAAAACGGATTGCGCCCTGATATTATCATCAATCCCCATGCTATTCCTTCGCGTATGACGATCGGCCAGCTCAAGGAAACCCTACTTGGAAAGGTCCTTGTCCATCTAGGAATGTATGGCGACGGAACCAGTTTCGGCGAATTGGATGTGACAACCATTGCGGAACAGCTTCAAAAGCTCGGATATGAGAGTTATGGAAACGAAGTCATGTATAACGGAATGACCGGCGAGCCAATCGAGACCAATATATTTATCGGCCCCGTGTTTTACCAGCGACTCAAGCACATGGTCAATGATAAGCAACACAGTCGTTCCATTGGCCCCATGGTGAATTTGACCAGACAACCGGCCGAAGGCCGCAGTAGAGACGGTGGTTTCCGTATTGGTGAGATGGAGCGTGATGTTATGATTGCGCACGGAATGAGTCGATTCTGTCGCGAAAGATTGTATGACGTTTCGGATAAATACAGCGTTCATGTTTGTAAAAAATGTGGTATGATTGCCCAGTATAACAACAGTGGTATTATGCAGTACAAGACCGAAGGCAATTCGTTTGTGAAACTAGATATAACAGTCCATAATTGCGCGGTATGTAATAACACCACTGACTTCGCCTATGTTGAAATACCATACGCGTTCAAATTGCTGTCTCAGGAGTTACAGACGATCAACTGTGTTCCCAGATTGCTTACTGAGGATTAATTATAATCAATATCCTTTGTGTGTAAGTTATTATTTGTTTTTTATTGTATAGCGTTGCGTATACAATAAAAAAAATGCATTTATAATGCATTTTTTTTGTCGCACTAATTAGTGCGACCTTATTAAAAGTTTTTTTGTCGCACTAATTAGTGTGACCTTATCAAACGATTTTTTGTCGCACTATTTAGTGCGACCTTATCAAAGTTTTTTTGTCGCACTATTTAGTGTGACCTTATCAAAAGTTTTTTCTGTCGCACTAATTAGTGCGACCTTATCAAAATATTTTTGGGGTGTGGTGTTGTGAACTTGATAATTCACTTTTTTATAACACACTTTATATGTGCCGTTTTTAACCCGCACTGGTTAGCATTTAAACCTCGAGTGTGCTTTTTGCCTTTAGCAGACCGTCCTTGGGTATGACTCAAATGGGCCCCATTGGTGTTGTCATGGTTTTAATTATTTTTAATAAATGTTTAATGAAGTATTATTAATATTATAATAAAATACCATTTAATTTATTAATTTATAATTTTAATAAAATCGCCCGTTGTCCCCGTTATAATTTTAATTACACCACTACCTTAAGATAGCAACATCATTTCAAATTATCATTTATACCCATGATATGTGCCCCTCCAATCACCTTTGATTTTTTATCATCTTCGGTTTTACGCACATATCCGTCACACCCTACCTATTTGTTTTTGGTGCGTCCGTCGTTTTAGTTATTATTTTTAGTTATTATTTTTAGTTATTATTTTTAGTTATTATTTTTAGTTATTATTTTTAGTTATTATTTTTATTTATTATTTTTAGTTATTATTTTTATTTATTATTTATATTAATACAAATGTATATCCAAAATCTCCCCCTCCTCTAATTCATACTTACCTTGTCTGTGCTGGATGATTCGCTTCCAGGTTCTTAATCTGACCCGAAGCTCCCACTCGGATAAGACCTTCTTCATTCTTATCAATCCCTTTTTTCGCATTAGCTTTTGCTTGAGCGCTTGCTCTAAGGTCTCGCTAGTAGTCGACGCTTGCTTAGGAGCAAGCTCTAAAAGCTCGGCAAGCATAAAGTCGGATGCGGTGCTAATCATTTTAAATAATTATCTTAATTCAATGTGGTTTGTTATATTTTTGTGCCTTTTACTACTTCATAAAATTGGTGTTCAATTTTATGAGGTTTTTATGAGTTTTTATAAGCCAATAAAAAAGACGAAATGTCTTTCTTTTTTTATAATTAAATTAAATTAAATTTTAAAATGCATATATATATTTATATTTCAATGGTTTAAATATCTTCGATATCATCATCGCTTGATACAGAATTACTGGACGATGTCTCAGACGCAGAATCACTGGCTACATTTTTACCATACTTCTTTAAAATACGGCGAGTTTCAGCGTTATCTTCCAAAACAACATGCTTAACGTATATAGTGTATTCAGACGGGTCGTCCAAATTATCGTAACCTACAAATATACGCGCATAAGACAACTTATCGGACGTAAGCTGAAATGTACTCCACCAACTCTGTTTATCCATACCGTTTATATCGGTAATGGAATGTTTAATTACGTTCTTTGTGGTAGAACAATGGTAAAACCCATCATCTTTTAACTTCGGCATCGACCTTCCACTTGGTTTTTTTCCAACAATATCTTCGTAAAACTTTTCTGCTTTTGCCCATTGATCCCTGTCGTTGCCTTCATACACCTTGTGTTTCTTAAAGAGCTTCTTTGTCTCGTTCGTGGGGTCATAAACAAGCTTAATAGATTTAAGCTCAGATTTCTTAAGCTCGCGCACGGTCGGCTCTTCTGGATCTAATCCCTGGATTTCTCTAAGAGAGCAAGTCTTGCCTGCAAAATCAGTGCACATTCGCTCTACACTTTCTTCGTATTCTAGACACGTATCTACAACGGATTTCGTCAGTGAATAGAATTTTGTGGTCTTAATTCTCGATTTGGCTTCTGACGACCAAGATGTATAATTAAATAGGAACCTGCATAACTGATATAGCTTATCTCTACTATAATGTTGATGAGCCATAACTACACTATCAAAATTGCCCAGATCTCCATTGATGAGCGTTACACTCATTCCAACACAAGTAAATCCTGTAACAAATGTTGGGCAATTTGGATACTCCTTTATTAGTTCTTGGATCATTTTGGATGGTTCTCCAAGCCTTTTGCGCTCTTCTGGGGATGAAATTTGCAGAAGCACGTCTCCAGACTTAACACGGATACTTCTATTATCAGATTGACGAATACGATATAGATCTGTCCCGTTTCCATTTATCGAAATTACGTTCGCATTCGGATAATGCTTTAATAATATATCGATTGTCTGATATTGGGATGCTTTACGCGTGTAAGCCGGCACAAAGTGATAACTGAAAACATTTGGATCAATATGCATCTGAGGAATAATATAATCGATATACGTCAATAAGAGATGCTCATTTCCCAAGTCAAAATGAAAACTAGTATCATACCAAGTCTTGCGACCTTTTTCAGTCATTCCTGCTCTCGATAACACAGTCTGAGATATATTTGGGTCTAATTGAGAAGTCTCAATAAGCGCATCCGAAGACATCCTCTCTTCCAAAATATCAAAATCGCAACGATGAACACCAAAATATTCGGGGGAACGAGAAATGTTTAATTCCTCTTCAATATCTCTAATTAAAATCTTATGAAATATGTCGTCAGTCTGAGTTCGGCACCAGTTATTTATCCATATTTTATTGGGTGTTCCGCTATAACCAATAATATCAATGACGATTGGCGAAGCATTGTATGTCTTAATACTTTCTCTGTTTTCGGGTATGTATTTATGCCCCTCGTCAATATGGATAACAAAGTTACGTCTAGAACTAATAAAAGACATAGAGTCCGACGCCATGTTAATTAACTGAATGATACTTTTTCGAATTCTCATATCATGCGCACAGCATACGACAACCTTTATATCAGGATTACCAATAAGCAATGCATACACATCCCCTTCGTTTCTCGCATAAAAGCAATCGCCCGCAGTCTCTTTTTTGCTGTTGAATACTATAATACGTTTGGGGCCAACTTCTTCCTCCATTCTTCCAAAGAATTGCATTCCTGCGGAGAGAGTGTTCATAGTCAAAACTATGTGGACATTTCTTTTTTTATCATTAACAATATTGGATATACAAATGAAGGTCTTACCTTCCTGGGGTTTTCGAATAACAAGACTAAGCTTGCTATCGATTTCTTCACTCGACAAATAGTCAGACATTCTTAAATTAATTTGGTGGTGGTTTTGTGAATATGTGTGGTATATAAATTTATGATTTTTACTATTTTTTTGAACTGTGTTCAATTTTATGAGGTTTTTATGAGGTTTTAAAGCCAATAAAAAAGACGAAATGTCTTTCTTTTTTATAATTAATTAATTAAATTTTAAAATGCATACAATCTATTTACAAAACACCTCTGGGTCGATGCCGGCGATAGCACACGCAACCACATAACCGTGTCCAAACGGATGCTTCGAATCGTTCATCCTCTCTCTTATTGTCTCTTCCGTCACTTTTAAGCACATACAAGCCCCTTCTTCTGTTCGCGGACCATTAAAGTCATATATAGTGATACTCTTGCCCTTCTCGAGCGCATTCTTCCAATGTAACGTCATCTCTCTTTCCTTAATTAGCTCATAATAACTCCTATAATCTCCCTTAAACTGAGTCGCGGGACTAAAATCCCTTCTATTCTTACGTGGTTCCGGGCCAATAACGTCTGACGAAAACACTACATAACCACTCACGTTAACCGTGATACTTTTAGGGTCTATCTTCTGACCCCACTCATGGTCCCTGTTCATACTAGCGATATAGATCTTTTTCTCGGTACTCATCTTATATTATCAATGTGTGTTATATTATATATTTTGCCTTTTACTACTTCATAAAATTGGTGTTCAATTTTATGAGCGCCAATAAAAAAGACGAAACATCTTTCTTTTATAATGAATTAATTAAATTTTAAATATACAATCTACTATACAAATATACACAATCTACTATACAAACTAATTACAAAACACCCCTAGATCGATGCCGGCGATAGCACAAGCTACTACATAACCATGTCCAAACGGATACTTCAAATCGTTCATCCTTTCTCTTAATGTCTCTTCAGTCACCTCTACACACATAACCCCTCCTTCTTCTGTTCGAGGACCATCAAAGTCATATATAGTGAGACTCTTGCCCTCTTCGAGAGCCTTCTTCCAATGTAAGGTCATCTCCCTTTCCTTAACGAGCTCATAATACTCCTTCACATAGACCTCCTTTCGAGCAGTTATATAGTCAATATCTCCTCTATCTTCATACCCCTCAAAACGAGCACATAATATCCTCTTTCCCTTACCCTTAGGATACCTCCTCTTAGGAGCCTGCTGAGACTTCCACCAGTCCTTAACCACCTTCTCATCTATCCCCTCAAATATCTTACCTGATTGCCATCTACTCTCAAAATTCCAATATCCCTTATATCCTCCCTCAATAGGAGTCATAGGACTAAAATCTCTTCTATTCTTACTTGCCTTCGCTTGAGCACTAGTCACATTAATAGTGATACTATTAGGGTCTATCTTCTCACCCCACGCGCCTCTCAAGTTCATACTAGAGATATATATCTTTGCCTTGGTACTCATCTTATATTATCAATGTGTGTTTGTTATATTTTGTGTATGTTATGAGTTTACAAAATGGTGTTCAATTTTATGACTGTTCAGCGAGGTGCTTCTTGATGAGACCGGGGGTAATCTTAAGACACATGTCGTCAATTGCCTGATTGCGCAGTTTATTAGTCACTCGTAGGCCAGCGCGAAGTAAATGCATATACAAATCAAGGTTGTCGGTTCGAATCACATATGGATGGATTTCAATTAACGGCAGGTATGGATCCACTAACTTGTGGTTTTCGATTATAAATTCCGCCATAGTAATGCCGAAATACTGTTCGGCTAGTAAAACAATATCAAGCTGAACCGAGCTTTTCATACAATTAATAAATAGATCGTATACAAACGGTCGCCCGAGGAGCTTGGCTGTGGCGATGTTTTGGTTCAAAATAAGTTCTCTGAAATTATCAATGTTATGGATTGTGGCGATTAATAATCTGAACGGGTTATTCTTACACTCGTCAATGTAGTGTTCTAGAAATATTTTGAACAGTGCAGGCGACGCCGATTTACAAATTTTCTGTTCGGTCTTGTATGTGATTTTGATTTGTTTTTCAAACATCAAACGGAAAATCTCTTCATTGTTTGTTTTTAAAATCGAGTCAAATAGCTCATCTGTGAAGGGAAGACCCGCGGTTAAGCCTCGTTTGAATACTTCAATGTTGTTATTCATAATTGCATAATACAACAATGGAAATACGAACGGCATACTGTTTCCAATTAATCCATGGGTTTCAACCGCATAATCAAACAATTCCGTATAATCGAATTTCATACATAAAAGCAATAACAAGGGTTTTTGTTCGGTAAATAGACCGACTAGTTGTCTAACTAACCATGAGGGTTGATTATTCGGCAAAACAAACGGTGACGCGTTGGGGTCTTCTCTCCAATAGTGTTCGACACTTTTAAATATCTCGCCGTATAATTTTTTATCAAACCCAAAATATTGGTCGGCATTAATGAGGCGGTCAAGCTCTTGCTGCGAGTGTATCGTAAAGTCGGTTATATATAATTCTTCGTTCAGACATATCTCTTGGTCTTCCGGAAACAGATCCCGCCACTTGCGAAAATAGGTCGACCCGGTGATGATATCCGGTAATTCGGATACGTAGTATGTTTTATTTATCTCCATTTTATTATGCGTTTGGTTTTGTTATTTTATATGTTTTATTTTATTTTTATTTAAGTGTTCAATTTTACAAGTTTGAATACAAATCCCGTATTTCGGACTCGGGTTTATAGTATACACTATCACTTTCAGTTTCCAACCGTTTCAACTCGGCGTTCAGTTCTTTTATTTTTTTCTCGATCGTCATTTTTTCCATATAGATGCGTTCTTTTATTCGGAATCGCATATCGCTGATAGTTAGCGTGGTGGGTGCCGTGGGGGTCTTCATATCATTGATCAGTTGTTTAAAATAGCACTCTCCGCAATACTGTTTTCCGTCAAACACCTGCGTCGGAACCTCCTTTTTACAATCAATACAAGCGTGCGTCATTTTTATTGGTTTATATTTATATTTGATTTATATTTGATTTTATAAAAGGTGTTCAATTTTGCTGTTTTCCTACATTATGTAGGGGCAGATTGTTGTTAATTCGCCGATTTGCCGCCCTACATCCATGTAGGCAACCTCTCTACATTATGTAGGCAACTTTTAATCATTTTTTTTATAAAAAGTCTATCAAGCCTTGATACCAGGGTTTTTTACAAGAGACCTGATGAGATTTGTGTTTTGGACATTTTTTAAAAAACAATAAATGTCCATTTTAGGTTTCCTCGATGAAATCTTTTTTAGCCGCACTGAAAAATCGGGAAAATAAATGAAGGGATGCGTCTTACTGAAAATGGTAAGGAAATTATATTTGTTTTTAAAGATTTTTCAAAACATTTTTTGATTTTTGGAAACAATAGGATTTCCTTGGCTCGATTATGGCTCGATTACGTAATGTAGCCAGAACGTAGCCAAGAATTGCCTCCTACATCCGCTTGATACAGAGGTCTAGACATTTTCTATCAAGCCATGTAGGGAGTATCAAAAATGCCTACATTATGTAGGCAACTTTTAATCATTTTTTTTATAAAAAGTCTATCAAGCCTTGATACCAGGGTTTTTTACAAGAGACCTGATGAGATTTGTGTTTTGGACATTTTTAAAAAAACAATAAATGTCCATTTTCGGTTTCATCAAAGAAATCTTTTTTTACCGCACTGAAAAATCGGGAACCAATAAACATATTTATTGTTGCATTGAAAATGGTAAGGAAACGATTGTTGGTTTTAAAAGATTTTTCGAAACATTTTAGGATTTTTGGAAAAATGAGGAATTCCTTGGCTACATTATGGCTCGATTACGTAATGTAGCCAGAACGTAGCCAAGAATTGCCTCTTACATCCGCTTGATACAAGGGTCTACCGAGTTTCTATCAAGCCGTGTAGGGAGTATCAAAAATGCCTACATTATGTAGGGGCAAAACTAGTATAATCTTATATTTATCCTACCTACATAATGTAGGCACCTCTCCTACACTATGTAGGCGATTTTTAATCAAAATTTTTATAAAAAGTCTATCAAGCCTTGATACCAGGGTTTTTTACAAGAGACCTGATGAGATTTGTGTTTTGGACATTTTTAAAAAAACAATAAATGTCCATTTTAGGTTTCCTTGAAGAAATCTTTTTTTGCCGCACTGAAAAATCAGGAGACTAAAAGTGTATTTGGCGAGACACTGAAAATGGTAAGGGAACCAAATGAAAATTTTAAGAAAAAAATAGAAAAAAGTAGGAATTCGAAAACTGTAGGAATTCCTTGGCTACATTATGGCTCGATTATCAAATGTAGCCAGAATGTAGCCAATATGTAGCCAAGAATTGCCTCCTACATAATCTTGATACCGGAGTCGGACAAACTTGTATCAAGCCCGTGTAGGGGCCCATTTTTTGGCTACATTTGATAATCTAGCCAAAAAACAAAATAAAATATACAATCAAGATATACAAATGAACACAAAATACAAGACATATTTATTCGAAACCGCCAATATCCAAGAAAACTGGGATTTCGTATGCGGACTCAACGAATGCGACTATATAATTGCATGCAAAGAAACCGATAAAATACAAGGGTTTATCCGATTCAAAAACCAGAGACATTGCGACTCGGTTTCAAGAACCATCTTTGGTGGAAAAGCCATATTGCGTCCATCAACAATGTTTGATACGGATTGCCGCGAAATGTTCATTCTGAATCCCACTTTTTACGAAAATGGGAAACCTCTAAGAAAAAAGAGAAAAACCCGCGATTCTCAGCAAGAAAAGGAAAAAGTAGAACGCGAATTACTAGTATTAAAAGAAGAAAATGAACAAAAGACCAAACAGCTCGAACTCCAAAATCAACTAATCAACCAACAATGCGAATTGCTGAAACAACAAATCCAAAAGGCACCATCCGCCGAAAGCGACAATTTCCAACAACTGATGAATATGTGTCTCACCCTCGCCAAATCAAACGCCACGGTCGCAGAGAACCTCACAGTGTATAGTAATTCCATCATTCAAAATAACAACAATAGCAATAACAACAACAATAGTAAAATCAAGAACAAATTCAATCTAAACTTCTTTTTGAACGAACAATGTAAAGACGCAATCAACCTCATTGATTTTGTAAAGGGTATTCAGCTCGAATTGAACGATATGATTCTACATAATAAGGTAGGGTATGCAGACGCAATTTCAACCATCTTCAATAAAGAACTGAACAAAATGGAATTAACAAAACGCCCGGTTCATTGCACGGATTTGAAACGCGAAGTCATTTATGTGAAAGATGATGGGAAGTGGCAAAACGACGAAAATCACGAAATTGCAGACAAGGCAATTACCATACTGTCTACGCGCAACTATTTACAAATGAAAAAATGGAAAGAAGAAAACCCCAACTACCTCACGAACCCGGAGAAAAACGTAGAGTATATAAAACTCACCAAAAACTTGATGGGCGGTAGCACCGACCAAGAGCAAGACGCCAATTCCAAGAAAATCATCAAAAGTATCGCAAAAACAACGCATTTGGACAAGGAAGACGCCCTTGTATAATTCATATATACGACCCTAGTAAATATGAATAAATTATGTTCAACAATTTATATACGCATTTTTTTAATTTTATACATATCTATTTATGCATAGGTGCGCTTCAACGCATAGGGATTCTGTTGTAAAGCACTGTAAATATCGGGTGTATTACGATTCACTTGTCCCAATTCCTGATGTTTTTGTTGAAACGAACCCATTTGACTAACCGACTGTATCGAGTTCGGCATACGTGGGATAGCAGCGCGATTGTTTTCCATATCAATTTCCTTCGCCTTGCCCACATAATTCACATTTCCATTAAAAATATTGGTGTTTGAGTTACCAAAACGGCCGTTAATCGTAGAGGCTTTCACATCACTTGGAACGTGACTGTATTCGGCGTCATAAGGACGCAAAGCCGAATTCGAATAACCGGCACCACCTGTATGGCTCAACATCGTGGTGTCTCTCTCCTGACTAACAATGGTCGCCGCAGTGGATAAATAACCGTTATTGGTCTGTCCTCTATTCACATTCATATGAATGGGCGCCTCACCGGTGGTTTCGCGAATTGTCGCGGCGGGGGCGTCATTTGGATTATACAAATAAGATTGATTGACCGCGGTCTTTGCGTCACCATATACGCGCATATTTCCAGTGACGTTCTCTTTGCGCGACGGGCGCATGATCTCCAATAGAGGCGCAACCACGGCACCAATACCGCTCTTCACACTTCCAAAATAATCGTCGGTGTTGGTCTTGTTGGCGGTTCTATTGTTGTTATACATCTGGAAAGATTTGCTTCCGTAATCACCATCGTTCGCAAAATTACGTCCATTTGCGTTTGCGACACCAATCTGTTGCTGACCTAATTCAATGCGGTGCGAAGGCAACACTTCACCCGGTGTTGCTGAATGGTGATGAATACTTTGCGAGACACCTCCATAATCGGTGGTTGTCTCAGGTCTAACCACATGTCTCTCTACAGGTATGGCGTGCATAGTTTGTCCCTTTTCGGCGCCGGTTGTGGTGAACAGGCGGTCGTGACCCCATTCGAATGCGGTCTCAGGGCCATTCTTTTGATATGCGCCAATAATACCTACATTGGTCACGCGACTCATGGCGGGACCTTCGTGATTGATAAGCATCGTCTCGGTGGATTTCTGCTTGTTGGCGGTTCTGAGTTCATCAACCGTTTTCGGCTGCCATGATTCTCGCATCATAGTGCCTGAATTGTATCCGCCTGCTGCCTCGGCGGTGTATCCAAGCCCAAGACCAGGACCAACCTTAATTTCCTCAAATGGTTTCACATTGGCCATGCGCATACTGGGATTCACGCGAGACTGATAGAAATCATTCGAATTCGGCGCACCATGCGCCCACTGATATTTTTCATTGGGTGAAAATAAAGGTGACTGTTCGGATTTTGTAATATATTGCGATCCACTTCCTAAATAATTATCCATGACGGCCTCATTGGCCTTCTCATTGACGGCCGACCTAATCTTTCCGCCAAAAAACGGCATCATATTGCTATGCTTGAAATATTCAGATTCAACCTGCTCACCGGCCAAAGAGTAGTATTGATTTTTATCGGCATCCGACTTTTTGGTAATCATATTGTTCTTAACTAGAGGATTAAAATACTTATCGGTATATGCACCTCCGCCATCATACTTGTTGGTGGTAGACAAGCGCGACGACAACTCGGTTTCGGGATCCGTGATTTCATCAGTAGGATAGTTCTTGTCTGGAACATTGGTGTTTGGTAAATTCCTATATCCCTCGATTCCCTTTTCTTTTTTGGATTGATTTGATGCAATATAGAGACCTCCCAATGCGACTAAAGGTATTACAAGTTCCATTATTACTATTCAAATATATATATTATACAGTTGAATAAATCTCATAATAAATCTCATAATTTATTGATTGTAAGGGACGGGGTCACTAGTCAACACCGACTTGACCGCCTTTCTAGAAAAGTAATCTTTCTCCAACATGCGTGTATTCAGGTCGCGCTGAATGGGAACCTCTACTTTGTCTAGAGGATTCAAAAATGGCTTCTCCCAGCGATCAAGTTCGATATCGCGATATGTCCATGCTGGATGTGTCGCCCGTGATTCATCGGTCACGTAATCCACCGTTTCATAAGACATTGCATGTGATTCCGGCTTCACACTCCACGTGGTGTGTTCATTCACGCCGACTAAATCACGATTGAATGGGCGGGTCATACCTCGCAAATCACTGTTAATATCGACCATATTGTTTTTGAAATTGGCGCCCCACCCCTGAATGCGAATATGCGGATCGGCATTAAAAGGCATCGCATCCCCTGGTCCGGGGGTGTCTAAAGCATATCGACCGGCAAAAGTGCTAATGGCGTTTTTCTTTTCAATACGACCGTGGTCGTTGTTGTATCGTGTGTTAGACATTTATAATACAATATAGAATATATCATTATAAAAGAATGAATAATAGAGCCACCATTAAATCATTAATAAACGATTTAAAAATACACCTCTATACCATTCCATAACAAAACCGAAATGGAAAGTGTAAAATTCGAAATACTTCCTAAATTATGTTTGAATATGATTGTTAAGAATGAGAGCAAGATTATAACCCGTCTGTTAGATTCGGTTAAAGACATAATTGATTGCTACTGTATTTGCGACACTGGAAGCACCGACAATACCATTGAATTAATAGAAACCTATTTCAAATCTAAATCCATACCCGGGAAAATCGTCAAGGAGACGTTCAAGAATTTCGAATACAATCGCACATTTGCCCTACAAGCATGTAAAGAGCTGGACGCCGATTATGTTCTATTATTGGACGCCGATATGATTTTAAAGCGCGGCGCCAAGTATGACCCCATCAATTTCAAACTGAGTTTGAATAGAGGCGACGTCTTTTATTTGTTTCAGGGCAGCGACACGTTTTATTACAAGAACGTACGTATTGTAAAAAACCAAATGAACATAAAATATTGGGGCGTGACCCACGAGGTTATTCACACGCCTGATGGAACAAAATACCAGTCGATTGAGAAAGATATATTGTTTATTGATGATATTGGCGATGGTGGGGCAAAAGGCGACAAATTCACGCGTGATATCCGCCTTTTAACGGAGGGACTAAAAGAGAAGCCGAACAACGACAGATACACGTTTTACCTGGCCAATAGTTATCGTGATAACAATGAGAAGGAGAAGGCGATTGAAATGTATAAGAAGCGTATCGAAATCGGTGGCTGGTGGGAAGAGGTGTGGCAGAGTTATTACAATATTGGAAAATGCTACAACTGGTTGGGCGAACATGAAAAAGCCATTGCATACTGGATGTTGGGCTACGATTTTTCTCCAAAACGTCTAGAGAATGTACATGATATTATTAACTATTACCGCAATACGTCGAAACATAAGCTGGCCTACGAGTTTTATAAGATGGCGAAGGCACAACTGGTGGGCGTGGATGTATTATCCCTCGATTACCTGTTTTTACACACCGATGTCTATCAATACAAATTGGATTATGAGTATAGTATCGTCGGATACTACTATAACCCGGACAACATTGATTTGGCGGAACTCAGTATGCGTATAATCAAATGTCCCATCGTGGAGAGGGGTGTTTTAACAAATGTGTTGTCTAATTACAAATTTTATTCACCAGTCTTAGAGGTTTTCACAAATGAGCTTACTGACCAATTGCATGAGACGAATCTAATACCAGCCAATGATTTTAAGACAAGCACCCCATCATTTTGTTATAGCGGAGACCAGCTTATTGTAAATCGCAGACATGTGAATTATTATATTGACGAAAATGGCGGATATGTGAATCGCGACCATATTATAACCAAAAATATGGTAAGCATTTTATTTGATGGCGATACATTTGAACTTGGATACAATACCGATTTGGACGCACGCTACATAGGATTAGAGGATGTCCGCCTATTTGAACATAACGGCGAGACACTTTTCACAGCCAATCGAGGAATGCCTGATGGAAAAATGCGCGTAGAATATGGACACATTGATTATGAAACAAAAACCGCGGTTAGTGCAGTTTTAACAAAGACGGATGGGGTGCGCGACATTGAGAAGAATTGGGTTTTATTTGCCGACAAGAATGGGGGACTGAAAGTGGTATATAATTGGGCGCCCTTCACAACCTATGATATTGGACACACGAATACACTCATTAATCAAATGGAGCAACAAATGCCGCCGTTTTTCGAACACGTGCGAGGCTCTACAAACGGTATTCGCGTTGGTAATGAAACATGGTTTATATGTCACCTGGTGAGTTATGAAGACCGTCGCTACTATTACCACATAGTTGTATCAGTTAATTTAGATACTGGCCGTATTAACCGCTGGACAAAACTATTTACGTTTGCGAAGGAGAAGGTAGAGTATGCACTTGGATTTATTAGATCTGGCGACGATTTCCTCATTGGATATAGCAAGATGGACAAGACGACCGAATTTACAATGGTCAAAAAACAATCCATTGAAAAATTGTTTGTAAAACCATAAATTTTCATGAGTCAATAAATTTTCGTCAGTCAATAAATTTTCATGAGTCAATAAATTTTCGTCAGTCAATAAATTTTCATGAGTCAATAAATTTTCATGAGTCAATAAATTTTCATGAGTCAATAAATTTTATAACCCAAAATAATATTACACATAAAAAACATCTATTTGTAATATGGACAAGTTCAATAGCCTCTATACCGACTATTTATACAACAATAAACCGAATACGCCCGAATTATATGAACTTGGAATAGACCTAATAATACAAACCAATGATTTCAGTGTTCAAGAAGACTTAATCTACAAAATGTTGAATCTATATCCAAATGATTACAAACTGTATTATTTTATGGGAACCATAAACAAACATCAATCTATCGACAAAAGTCTATTTTGGTTCAAACGTTGTTACTATATTAACCCGCAATTTGTAGAGAATATATTGGATTTGACGAAAATCCTATTTGATAATGGTAATTATGAGGAAGTGAATAATATATGTAACAAAATAATAAACCCCACCGATCGGCGTCTCCTTTTATTAATGGGAACTTCATATATCAAATCCGGGCAATACAATGACGCTATCCGCGTTTTAGAAAAGACAATTAGTGGAAAAAACGACTCAACCGATTGTTATGCTTTACAAAATATGGGTATTTTGAAAAACGACATGAATGTATGTGCTGAAGCAATAACCGATTTAAAGAAAGCTTTTGTTATTGCGACAGAACCCAAAATGATATCAAAGATTCTAGGAAACATGCTCATAACATCTGACTATATTTATTTTGATTCTGTCGAAAAAAAAGAATGGATAAAGCAGATAAATGCAATGTATGCAGAGACAAAATATTTTGGAGAACATACACGAACAACGTCATCACAATTAAAAATTGGCTATGTCTCCAGTGATTTTTCAATGCATGCGGTGGCCAATTTTATATTACCAATTCTAGAAAACCACGATACGCAAAAATTCCAAATATTTTTATACAGCACAAAACAAAATGTCTCGTCGCATTTTTTTCAATTAGGATTTCCTATAAAAAAAATTTATGGGACATCGAGTGTAAATGCGGCAAAAATGATATACGATGATCAAATTGATATACTATTTGATTTGAACGGACACACAGAAGGGTCGCGTCTTGATGTTTTTGCGCTCAATCCAGCCCCGGTTCAAATAACATATATGGGCTATCCAAATACGACGGGTTTGAAATCCATGCATTACCGTCTAACAGATAATATTTCTGACCATCCTGATACTATGCAGCCATATTCCGAGAAACTGATATATCTGCCGTCGTTTTTCTTATTATTCAAATCGATTATTCAAGTGGTTCCCGTCGTGCCACGTAAAACCGACGAAACCGTTTATTTAGGGTCACTAAATAAAGAAAACAAGAGCAGCCCTGATGTGCTACGCGCGTGGAAAGAAATCATGAAAAACAATAAAAACACAAAAATTATAATAAAAACAAACGGGCTTATAGACAGAAACGAATATTACAAAAACGAGCTCGATGTTCAAGGAGACCGGTTGATACTATTAAACAAAAGTTTGTCCAATGACGAATATATCGACCTTTTTTCGAAAATTGATATATTGTTGGACACATTCCCATATTCAGGGACGACCACAACGTGTAATGCTCTCTATAATTCTATCCCAGTTATCACGCTTTACAACAAAGATATTCACTCGCACAATGTATCGTCATCAATATTAATACGATGTGGGTTTCCCGAATTGGTCGCACAAACCTTCCAGGAGTATGTAGATAAGACAACCACACTTATAAAAAACATTGCGCAAATAGATCTGTATAAGACAAATATTGGGCGCGCTTTCAACAAATATATGAACGCATCCCAGTTTATGCGGTCATACGAAGAAACACTGATAGAACTATACAACGAACGTTTACCGCCATAACGAACGTTTACCGCCATAACGAACGTTTACCGCCATAACGAACGTTTACCGCCATAACGAACGTTTACCGCCATAACGAACGTTTACCGCCATTATAACTTGGTCTCATTTTCGCCTCTACATATATTGAATGATTTTCGATGATATTGGGTGATTCCGTGTGCGCGAATACCCTCTATATGGGCCTTGGTTCCATATCCCATATTTTTGTCCAAAGAATACCATTCGGCCAAAAGGGGATGTTGGACACATAGTTCGGCAATATATGAATCGCGGGCATGTTTAGCCAAAATGGATGCGGCGGCTATAGAGGAATAGGTCCCATCGCCCTTTTCAACGGTTTCATGAGGGACATTAATGAATGTTTCGGCGGCCTCGTCAAACCGCATATAAGGTCTGAAATAGTTTCCATCGACTAATAAAAGACCATCTCCCGAATATTTACGCTCAATTTTCGCAAATATTTCATTACAACACTTGTGCATACAGCGAATTACGCAGTTTAGAATGTTCTGATTATCTACCTCATCGGCCTCAGCATATGTGATGCTCCAACTGAGCGCATTGGTTTTTATATAATCGGCGAGCTCACCCATTTTCTTGGTAGATTTGATTTGCTTGCTATCGCGCATCCAATCGTGGTGGAAAGATTCAAGGTCTTTAGGTAAAATTACGGCGGCGACATAGACACGGCCAAACAGTGGGCCACGACCGGCCTCATCAATTCCGATTTCAAATGCAGTGTGTTCGCTAAAACACGATTTAAGACAAATCCGTTCCTTTTTAACACGAGTTTTTACAGTTGTTTGTTCCATTGTTTGTAAATATGAATATATTTAGGACTTTATTTTTATGTTGTTTATAGACGCGACCATCAATTTTATTGCACCGTCCAATTTTATTGCACCGTCCAATTTTATTGCTTTTATTTTTCGTCATAGAATATATATTTGTATAATAATAATGCATTTGGGTCCATTTCATTTATTCATTATACTATTACTTATTTTGATGGTTGCGTCATTTGCGAGAAACTGGGGTTTAACTGAGGGGTTTGTTACATTCAATCAAAACTTATCAGCATTTACAAAAGTAAAGGTTCCAGCATATGATAAAACAAACGAAATAACCAAACTCTATGACGATATTTATTATGATCAAAGAAACGGAAATGCTGTTATACTTACAGGAACAGCATCGACACCGGCAAAAGTAACTGAGCCGGAAGGCACCACTGTGACGGCGATTGATATTTATCAACGCAAGGGTGGAGCAAGCACCAGATACAATACCCCCGCAACAGTGAATGGTGAATCTACTACTGCATTTCAACAAACAACCGATGAAAGTAAGATGAGTTCTATCCCCTCTATGGTGAATGAATGGTCGGTATTATCTGCTGTTAAAAATCAGTTAAACTACTTATCCTGGGGAACCAATACATTTTTGTCGACATTTGATTTGTCGAATACAGGAATAACCCCTGTAGCAGCGGTGGGCACTGTAGGCGCAGCTGGATATGTTCCTGCCGTGGTTCCAACCTACAAAATTTGCGCCACTAGTAATTATACCGGAAACGTGGCGAATGTCCAAAACTCATACAGTGTTGATATTCCTATTTCTATTTCATACACATACGCAGACGACGCGACTGCAGACAAAGACTACGTAGAGCCCATTTACGACTCCAGTAAAAATCTCTATAAATTCTTGAATAATGTGTATTACGATGTTGCTAACGGAAATTTGTTGATGAATACATCAACATCTACAACTGCGAAATCGATCAATTTGTATTATAGGTCACAAACAACTGGTTTAGTTAGTTCTGGAAGCATAACTGCTTTAACAGGCACTACACAATCAGCTGCAGCATCACAAGCGAGTAAAATGGATTTCACAACCGCGCAAAATGAACCATGGTTTATTAATGATACCGTTAATAATAATACCATTATGTATTTGCCCACTGGTTCAAGTACGATATTAATAGCGTTTGCAAACAAATTTGTGTCTGGTGTAGGTATTCCCATTTTGAAGGTCAGACGTTTCACTAACAATGGAATATATTCGGACAATAATTCATCGTCGGGTGGATCATCGTCAGGCGGTTCTTCTACTAGTGTTCGTACTGATAGCAGTGCAAATAAAATTGATGATTCATTATTGGACGCATTTTCTCGCTGGTATATTTATTTCAATACTAGTGCAGTTGGTTCAGGTAATTCAAGTGATTATTTGTTGAAAACCCAGATTGTCCCGCCAGTATGTCCTGCGTGCCCTGCTTGCCCCAATGGAGGAGGGTCATGCACTAACTGCGGCGGACAAGGTGGTTCTGGAACCCTATATGGAGGTAATTCGCTTGCCGTCGTGAATGGTTCAACAAGTAGTGGTGTAGCTTCAACTAGTGGCGTAACTTCCACTAGTCAAGGAGGTTCGATCGCCGACGTAAAAGGCCCATCAAGCGGTCTTGCTTCTATTGGACAAAGTACTGGAAATATCGTCAATAACACGGTAAATACCGCTGGAAATATCGTTGGAAAGACGCTCGATACAGCCGGAAATATTGTCGGCGGCACAGTGGGTACAGCCGGAAACCTTTTGCAGTCAGCTGGAAGTGGGGCAAGCAACCTTTTACAGGCAACCGGAAGTGGTGTAAGCAACCTTTTACAGGCGACCGGAAGTGGTGTAACTAATTTGTTAGGTGTGAATAACCCCAATCGATTTGGATACGACCAATCGTATCGCGGTCCTAACCAGAGCAATGTCGGATCGTACGGCTATGTCCCACAACAAAATTACATGGCGTCATCGGGAACCTATAACCAGGGATCCGCGCCGGGGTCTAATGTAGATATTTATTCCCAATATGGCGCCCTGCCTTCCAAAGGAAGCAGCAACTATCGTCCCATCACGACTGATTTCAGTTCGTTCCGTAAATAAGGTATATGGTCGATGCGTTAAAAGGTGCGCACATAAGGTGTCCGCAAATAAGGTGCGTTAAAAGGTCCGCAAATAAGGTGCGTTAAAAGGTCCGCAAATAAGGTGCGTTAAAAACGATAATTATAAATGTATTCGAATAGTAATTACAAACAAAATCTATTTACTATTCAACGATGGCTCTCACTACCGATTTATTAAACAATATATTTGAGAGAAACGCAGTGGCGAAAGAAATAAAGACACTCCTCGCGAGTTTTGATAAAAATATAAACAATCTTAATTTTAAAAAAGGGTTCTACATATACGGTTCTTCCGGGGTTGGAAAGACCGAGTTTGTGACGAGTGTTTTGAAGGAGATGAATTACGATGTTATCCGATACGATGCGGGTGATTCACGAAACAAAAGCTTGATAGACAACATTGCTAGCAATAATATATCGTCAAGAAACGTCCTGGATATGATGTATAAGAAGGTCCGCAAAATTGCAATCGTGATGGACGAAATCGACGGTATGAACAGCGGCGACAAGGGTGGACTAACCGCGCTTATCAAATTAATACGTCAGAAAAAGACAAAAAAACAAAAGATGGAGAGCATGACGCTGAACCCAATAATTTGCATCGGCAACTACAATGTTGACAAGAAAATCAAGGAGTTACTCAAGGTGTGTAATGTATTTGAACTGAAGACACCGACTGAAACCCAAATGGCCAAATTAATAAATCATCTGTTTCCGACCATCGAAGAATCCAAAAAAACCGTGATTGAAAAATACGTGATGGGTGATTTGCGCAAACTGAAATTCATCCAGACCCTTTATATAAAAAGTCCCGAGTCCATCGACCCCGAAATATTAAATAAAATACTCAACGTGAAAACATTCAACGAAGACACAAACAAGATAACCCAATCTCTTCTTACGCGCAAATACAGTATGACCGATCACAACAAACTGATGAATGAGACGGATCGAACAACAGTGGCGCTCTTGTGGCATGAAAATATTGTGGATCATATGCCGAAAGACCCGCGTAAATCATTACCGTTTTACCAGAAATTCTTGGATAATACGTCTTTTTCGGACTACATCGATCGCATAACATTTCAGAATCAGATATGGCATTTCAACGAGATGAGTAGTTTGATGAAAACCTTCAACAACAATCGAATTTATCACAAAGTGATTGGAAAAGTCCCAACAACAACGCCCCCTGAAATACGATTCACAAAAGTGCTTACGAAATATTCGACAGAATACAACAATACAGAGTTTATTTACGCGCTGTGTCAGAAACTGGATATGGACAAGAAGGATTTGATTTCGTATTTCCAAGAATTGAGAATGCAATATGGATTACAGGGTGATGATTTCCTTAATAATATAAATATAATGAACGCACTCGAAAAAATGTTTGATACATACGAAATAACAAAACTCGATATCAAACGAATATACAGATACATAGACCGCAATGTGAAAAAGGCGGATATTAAAGAAATTGAAGATTTAGATGACGAATAGAAAACACAATATACATGTGTATATGGTGTTTACATAAGACTGGGGTCTGTGATTGAAAATGTTGGGGTAGATTTGCCGAGTGTCGCTGATGGTTGTGTTGGCGCTGATGCTGATGTGGTCGCTTGCGCTGATGTGGTCGCTTGCGCTTTAAAAACTGGGTTTATCGTTGAATAAGGCATTTGTGCCGTCTGTGAAGGCATTTGTGCCGTCTGTGAAGGCATTTGTGAAGGCATTTGTGAAGGCATTTGTGCCGTCTGCGAAGGCCCTTGCGGTAATACTATAGCCCTTTTAAGCATACTAATCTCCGTATTGAGTTTTGATATTTCCTGCTGTTTCTCAATCAACATACGCTGGAGTTGCTGATTCATTTGTTCAAGCTGTTGGGCAGATCTAGAAAGATTTTCCATCTGAGTTTGTTGTCCCTTTATAAGCTCAACCACTTGCATGGAATTCAACGTCACTGGCGGTTGACCCGGTTGCTGCATCACAATTTGATGACCCTGTTTTGCTTGTTCTGACGCCACCATATCCGCTCTTTCCTTCTCGATTTCCACAATTTGTTTCAAAACATCAGGCTTCATCTTTGGCTCACCTGGCTCATATTTCTCAAGCAATTTATCAATATCGTCCATAAAAAACTTCTTGATATGTGCCTCTTTTTTGTCGCGAATAAACATATCAACAGTTTTCGTGCTCTCTTTCAAAAAATCCGGGTGGGGATTGTCGAGCAATTTGCGCTTATCAAATGTATTATGTTCGTGTGAAAAAACCAAAATCGTCTTCATCGGGTCCAACTGAACAAATGGAACAGTATAATCTTTCAAGAACGCGCGCTCCTCCGCCAATGCAGCGGTGTCGTTATATCGATTGTTTTTCAAAAGTTCTGATCGAAATGCAAACGTTCCCGCAGTCGCGTGATTTGGTCCATACGGACCGCACTGAATCATCTTTTTAATGTGCTTGAAATAAATATATATTTCACTTGACCCGGCGCACAATGCGTTTCGGTCTTCATTTAAACGATCCACTGCATGCTCAATGCGTTCAGGGGGATAGTAGTCATCATCATCCATATATACGATGATCGACCCTTTGCATTTGGTGTGCATATAATTTCGTTTTGCGCCGAGCGGGAGCTTATTTGGAAGTTCAAAATATTTGATTTGCGGGATATTTGCGGCTTCAATTAGATCGCGAACCTTGTCTGTACCGTCATCCACGATGATCCACTCAATGCGGTCTTTGGGATACGTTTGGTGTTTGAAACACTCCAACATGATGGGAATAAACGGGCGCCGATTGAATGTGGGAGTACACACACTCACAGTGGGATACAACTTCTTCGGTCCCTTTTTATTATGCGACGGATTGGGCATGTGAATAAATATATTTATCAGAATATATTTATGTTGTTTTGATCATTTATGTTTATAACTCTTTTGTTATTGGTCCTACTTAGTTTGTCTTTAACTTTTGATCAACAAATTGATTACTATTCTTATCATATTCCTTAGTTATACCATTATTACCATTATTACCATTTAGTAGTGGATTTGTATCCAAATCTTGCTCACTTACTTGATCACTTACTTGCTCACTTACTTGATTATTACTTGATGAGTTGTTTGATGGTACATTTACTGGATCATTATATATTGGTTCGGTCTTTACTGGTTCATTATATATTGGTTCGGCCTTTGCGTCGACATTCGCTGGTTCATATATTGGTTCGGCCTTTACAGGTTCGGCCTTTACAGGTTCGGCATTAGCCGAAGGTACTGTATTCACAGGCGACATTAAGTCATTCCATGTAAAAGCCAACCACACAAACGTAATTATTGCTGAAATAGATGCGGAGGCTATTTTTAAATTGGGGGAACTCAATGTAAATGATTTATAAATAAAAATAATAGCACTCAAAAGAATAAAAACACGGTATGTTAAATCAAGAAATTTTTTCGTACTGGTATCTGCAATGTCCGGGAATACGCTATTAAGTGTATCCATGAACGAATGTGGAAACAATTTTCCGTTATCATAATAAAAATTAAGAGGCATAAGCAACGTATATGCAGCCGTAGTTACAAAAAATAAAAAAATACAAATATTTAAAAACGGAAACATCACCGCACCAAACCATATGCACAAAAATATTACAAAAAAGACAGGAATCTTTACCCAAAAATCCATATAATCAATAAACACCTTAAAAGCCAAATACACTAAATACACCGTAAATACTGTGATTAACCACGGATTTTTAGGGGGGCTGTATAGATTTAGATCTGGGAAAAATTTATCACCCGAACTTTTTCCAAAAATAAGCCAGTTAAAAATGTTTGGCCATTTCACCTTATAAAACCAGTTTATAGTGTCTGAAAATGTACCTATTAATAACCGACTTAACCACAATAATGGGATATATAAAATCAACCAAAATGTGACCTTTCCGTTTGTTGACCATTTATTAATATCAAATATATCATCATTATTTGTACCGAGTGCAGATGAAGCCAAATTACCCAAATCATTAATATCTATATTTTTCTTGTCTGTGTATATGCTATATGCATTTTTTGCTGCGTCCGCCGCTGCCATTAAATATTTTATATTTTCAATCATTTTGTTGAAAATCGGCATTATAATCATTTTATCAAATGCTGTAGTTTCTACTGCACCTGTGGTTTTGTGAATAATGTTTTTCCACGAAATTTGGGTTAAACCAATTACCAGAACAACACTTAATGCGTCTTTCAAAATTTTAGTGTCTGAATTCGATGCGCCAATGGATTTTAAAATTTCATCTTCAATCTTTGGTTCAAGTTTATTTTTTTTCTTTGGTTTTGATTTCGATTTTTTGGTTGATGTCTTTTTATTTGATGTCTTTTTCTTTTTATTTCTATTTCGAACCCCTTCTTTAAAATCATCATCCGAATTATCATCGCTGTCGTCATTATTTTGCGTAAACGGTTCTTCATCGCTGTCGTCATTATTTTGCGTAAACGGTTCTTCATCGCTGTCTTCATTATCTTGTGTAAATGGTTCTTCTTCATCGCTGTCGTCATTATTTTGTGTAAATGGTTCTTCTTTTTTATAACCTCTATTGTCGATAAATTCTTCCGCCTTATCATATGAGTCATCATATAGAGATTTCATCAATCGCATTTGTTTGTAATTTATTTGTTCCAAGTCGGATTGAGAAGAAGACATCCTATATACTTATAATAAAACTTATTTCGCATACAATAACCCACAATACCCCCCGATGAACGACAACACGTTATATCGCTCCTCAAAAATTTTCATATTATAATTGTATTCGTAGAGGCGCCACGACGCAGCATTTATTATAACCGACCCATCGGCATTACACTGAACTTGGTAATTGGAATTAATGGTGTCTATTTGAGGAACATAAGTGGTAACTTCCAATTCTATTGATTTGAATTTCGACATATTTACGGCACCTGACGGTTGATATTCGTGTGGATCCGTATTTAAACAGAAATTGTAGCAATATAGACCTTGCTTTGTGAATCCGCCGGTGCGTGTGTATTTTTCCACATAATCAAATACCTCGCGCGTCAATACGTTCTCGCGATATTCACCGTTAAATAATATACCCATGGTTTCCAAAATTTCCTTCTGGTTTTCAACATTAAACACTCCTGAAACAAAAATACCCGTATTGGATTCGTCTGGATTCAAAAGTGGGCCCTTTCCAAACCCGAGTTCACTATTTGGCGCCGGAAATTGACTGGCCGACTCTATATTCTGCGGTATATTCCTATATGGCCAATTTGTGTAATTACTCCATTCGTTACGCATATATACGTCATTCCGCTGTAAATACCACATCCAGTTTGCGACCATACCCGTGGTTTGCAATTTAATTTTCTTGGAACCGGTCACATTTTCATAATTATATTCCATTACGTCCTTTATTAGGTAAATCTGGTCTTCCCCCGTAAATGTCCGTATTTCGTCTTTGGATAAGAAACAGTAATTTGCTAAAATGTGGACATCCGCATTCCAACCCGTCAATTTGTTTGGATATTTTACGGGACTGATATCATCGGACGGCGGTGTTTGTAGATAGCGATACATTTGAAATTGGGGTTTGGTGAAGTCGGGGCGCATATAGGGAAAGTTATTTCCATAATCAAACACGTCGCGCACCTGGAAAAGTTCCTCTATGGGACGCATTGTGACGTTTATATGAAGCTCGTTATATTGAAGAGCAACAAGAGGAAATGCGCATCGGCTATCTAAGGTAAACCACGTATTAATCGGAATATACAATGTGCGTCCGCGAATCGACGGTTCTTCACCTACAGATTGTCCGGAATAAAATGCCGACGGATAACAATTTGCCCGATTTAATGCGTTTGCGGGATTATTTAATACATGTACGTGTCCAGTCATTTCATTAAAAGCCTCTTTTTTCGTAGAAGTAAAATCACGCTCTACTACTGCGGCTAAATATTCACCGGAATATTTCTGTAGTGTAAAATTGCCGCATTTTATTTCAATTTCCTTAATCATGCTTGTTCCCAAATTTTGTATCCATCTAAAATCATAAGGCGCCCATTTGTTGCTGGTCGACTCACATGGTTGATAAATCGGACTCCATATATGAGGCAATGTTACCACAATATAGGTGTCCATAAGCAACTCAGCATATCGCGGTATTTTGAATGAAAATACGGATGGTTCAGACAGACGCAAATCACGCTGTCCGTCATAGTCAATGCGAAACTTCTGCATGCCGAAATTCGTGTATTTAGAATAAGTCACTCGAAAAAATGTTTTGGTGGGATTTCCAGTTAGAATAATGTTGTTGTTGCCTTCCGATATTATATTTAATAAACCACCGGCCATTGTATTATATTGTATATCTCTATTATTTTTAACTGTTTTACTTTAAGACAAATAAATATTATGTTCTTATTGTATAATGCATATTGTAAAAAAGTTTCTAATCCTATTTATAATCCTAATTGCATCATACATATTGTATAATCTATTCAAGCAGAGGAGTGATAATCGAATTAAAGCGGCAGCGGAAATAAAAGCGGTTTCATCGTTAAAAGAGGGTTTATTTGGAATCGAATCGATTGTACCCGCCGCCACTCCCGAGGAAGAGGTTAGATCTCTACCCACAAGCGGTGTTAATATTCAGGCAATTCCGGAAACGCGACTTGATCTACCTCTACGTGAATTCATTGTAAAATCATCGTACAATAGTGGTATAAGCGGAAAATTTGCGAGCATACACTCACTCCGATATGTTTTAGGACGCGGATGTCGTCTTCTCGATTTTGAGATATATACACGCGAAGGCTCGGAATATGTTTCATTTGCAAACGACGACGAATTTACTAGTTTAGGAACGAACAATCGCGAACCTTATCGTCTTAAGCTGACGAATGCATTAAACATGATTGGCGGCAGTGCGTTTTCATCTGATTCACCATCACCTGGCGACCCAATATTCATCCAATTGCGTGTGAAAAACAATAATAAAGATGCATATGCACGTATTGCGAAGGCAATCGACTTTGCGTTCAACAGTCGACTTGCGAATGAAAAGATAAACAGCAGCACCCCGATTCGCCGTATAATGGGTAAAGTCATTATAATAATGGATAAATCTAGCTCGCCTGATTACAAGAATTATACTAGTTGTGATACGGCTGATGTCGGGTGTTTATCATTGGACAAATACATTGATTTAGAAAGCGGAACAACCGATTTGTCTAAATTTTTATACACGGATTTTGATAAAATAAGCAAAAACAAGGTGATGCCGGCACCCTCTGGAAATGCATCTGATATAACAACGTTCACAATGATCACACCGTCTCAATTTGACGAAATCAGCTCACCAAACCCAGAAAAAACATTAAAAAACTACTACTCTCAATTCCTCCTCTATAAATTCTATGAACCTGATGAAAATTTAACGGCATATGAAGAATTATTTAACGCAAACAAGTCATCATTTATGCCGATGTCGTCTTTCATCGCAATTTCGAACCTAAAAAACGCGGCACCCATCGATGACGACAGCCAATAAAATCCCGCAATACAATATAGGATGTCGAGTGTGTTTGATAACAAGAGTTGTCTCGATAAAATGACGTTTCAAGAATGTGAGCTCGCCATTCTAAGAGATGCAGTTGATGAGAGTGAAAAGGTGCAAGGCCGAAGAGTTGCAACCAATGAGGACGTAAAAGAAATCATCAAAATATTGGAGGATTTTCTGCAAGCAAGACCACTCATTTGCTATGGCGGAACTGCAATCAACAATATACTTCCAAAATCCGACCAGTTCTATAACCGTGATATGGAGATACCCGATTATGATTTCTATTCTAAAAGCGCCCTTGATATTGCGAAGGAGCTCGCCGACATATATGCCGATCATGGATACACGGAAGTAGAGGCAAAGGCTGGTATGCATTACGGCACATTCAAGGTTTTTGTGAATTTCATTCCCATTGCAGACATCACGCATTTAGACGAAGTAATTTTTGATGAATTGCTGAATGATAGTATCAAGATTGCAGGTATTCGGTATGCCTCTCCAAATTTCCTGAGGATGAATATGTTTTTGGAATTGTCTAGACCGGCGGGCGATGTGAGTCGTTGGGAAAAAATATACAAGCGTCTGGTATTGTTGAATAAACACTATCCTCTAGATGCAAAGACCAACTGCGAAAATATCAGTTTTCAGCGCATTATGGAAAAGGGCAGTTTCAAAAAAAACAATGTATCTGAAGAAGATCTTCACATTATTATCCGGGATTGTTTGACCTCTATGTCGGCAGTGTTTTTTGGCGGATATGCATGCACGTTGTATTCAAAGTATATGCCTGAGAATGAGAAACATATTGTAAAAAAAATTCCCGATTTTGACGTCATCCTAGAGGATGTTGACCGGTCTGCACTTATATTGAAAGAGCGATTGGAAGAACATGGGTTCAAAAACGTCGAGCTTATCCAGCATGCGAATATTGGCGAAATTATTCCCCGACACATCGAGGTGCGTGTTAATTCAGTCCCCGTGTCTTTCTTGTATGAACCGATTGCGTGCCACAGTTATAACAAAATAACGGTTGGAAACAATGTTGAGGTGTGCGTTGCGACAATCGACACAATGCTCACATTTTATCTGGCGTTCATGTATGCAAAAAAACAGTATTATAAGAAAGACCGCATTATTTGTATGGCGATGTTTTTATTCAAGGTACAGCAGAAAAACAGGTTGAGTCAGAAGGGACTTTTGAAGCGATTCACCATTGATTGCTATGGAAAACAACCGACCTTGGAAGATATCCGCGCAAAAAAAGCCGAGAAGATCCGGGAATTATATAAGAAAAAGGGGACACGCGAATATGATGAATGGTTTTTGAAATACAATCCGAATATGAGCAAAACCGAACGAAAACCGATAGTTTCGGAGAAAGATCCTATTTTAAACTCGGTGTTTAAGAAAACGTCGGGGTTCGAAAAGGTCATTGAAGAAAAAGAGAAGGAGAAGGAATTAGAAAAGAATTTAGAGAAGGAATTAGAAAAAGAGAATAAACCTAAAAGACGCAAAACGGCAGATAAACGTCGCAAAAGAAACAAAACCAATCGAAAGAGAAGAGAAAAACAAGTAGTCACCAAGGGTTTTTTGTTTAACTAAAATAACATATTCAGTATATTTTATTTTACAATAATCAAATTCTACGACCACGACGTTTTTCTATTTTTTGCGTTTCGGAATTTAATGGATTTTCATAAACTATAATTCCTATATTTTCGTGCATTTCGGATGAATCAATGCCGACTGTATTATTTTCATCGCCTGATACTAGATTATTATCTTTTTGCTCTTCTTTTTTCGGCTCTTCTTTTTTCGGCTCTTCGTTTTGCTCTTCTTTTTGCTCGTCTTTTTTTTCGTTTTTTTTTTGCTCTTCTTCTTTTATTAAGTCATCTTTGGGCTCTTCTGTGTTTAACTCTTCCACATTTGGTTCTTCTTCTTTAAAAGTGATATCATTATCAATTTCTTTCAAAAAATTATCCGTCTTATGTTTCAGCTTCGATAAATAGGTTGTTTGAGTATCTTGGAAGAATAACAAATAATTAATATAGAGGTCAATTTGGTCTTTTAATATTGCGTTATCATATTCAATTGTATTAATAAGGTTAATAATATAAATACCAGTTTTGGATTTTGTCTTGTATTGGCGAATCATTTCCTCACTCTCTTTGTATTTATCAATTAAAACACACGTCAAATAAATAACATCGTTGTGAATTTCTGAAATCTCTTCTAATGAAAATTCAGCATTTATATCTAAATCTCTATATTCGGGATGTGTTTTTTGGGTTTTGTTTTCCAATTTATATTCTTCAAACAGTTTTAATATGATATTATACAGCTTGTAATAATCACGATAGGTCCGGTTCAACAACATATTAAACGTTTTTTGTAAATGATCAACCTCATACATCATCGTCTTGTTCTGGAAATTAAAGGATTCCAAACAAAAAAGAAAAATCTGTTTATGATTGTTTTTCTCAATCAAATCCACATAGGTTTCCCTAAGTATCTGAATTTTTTCCTTTATCGTTTTTATCATTTGTGTTATGGATATTATGTTTTTCTGTATATTGGTAGCAAATTTGCTCACTATTGTTTCAATTTGTGATTCCATTCGACTCTCTCTTGTATTATTGATAGATTTTCTTACAACGCAATTTTTGTCCATTGTGGAGGAAACATTATCACCGGAAATTCCGTATTCCCAAACCATTTGCCTGGATAACACACCGTATTATCCCGTCTGTCCATGTAGGCTCCCCACCAGCTAAAACTACTATTTGCAATAATATGAGCGGAACAGCACGACATATACAGCATCTCTTCCCAGTCCGAATTGCCTACAAACCGCCTAAATACACAATTTGGGAAACTTGATTCTAATCGAGCAATATCGGTGTTAATTATTGCGTCCGTGTCTTCATCTTCGCAAAAATAAATAACTGTATATCTGTCTCTTGGATTGACCGCGGTAATATATGCAAGTGCGTTTTCATAATATTCGATCGGCATTATGGGGTGTATGTGTTGAAGCTCTTTGTAATCGCCTCTGCGAAAATGCATGCTAATACAAAATTTGGACGAATAGGATTCATTAAATTTTGCAAATATAGAGTCTTGTAGTCGGGCGATTCCAGTGAGTGTGGTTATCGCCAAATAGTATTCTTCGAAATACAGAGGGCTCTGAAAATATCCGTCCAGTATAACGGGTGTATTTTGTGGCGCTTCTAATTGATAATCGTCCCTTTGTGATATTTTATACATGGCGTCTGGGTCTATATCGGTGCTTAAATAAGGGCATAAACCTTTTAAAAATGACCCCCAGTATACGGGGCGTTTTCCGAGATGTTCTGTGCGCATAAATTGAAAATTGACGCCATGTTTCATTGAATATGCGATTGTTGTGAATATTTGAAAAAGCTGGTTTCCCAAACCACCATACAAAAAACACGAAACAAACATCGTCCTCTAATACTGTGTAAAAAAACATTTGTTTAAATTAGTTAAATTATAAAAGTTAATATAGGTCGCCCAAAAGGGCTTTAAGTCGCCCTTTCGGGCTTTAAGTCGCCCTTTCGGGCTTATACAAAGGGTTTATACAAGGTTGCCCTTTCGGGCTTATACAAGGTCGCCCTTTCGGGCTTATACAAGGTTTCTATACAAGTCGCCCTTTCGGGCTTATAAATTGATGTGTCCAGTCACAATATCGGTTATTTCTTCGACTACGTAAGTCAATTGCGCTTTAATTATTGATTTGCGCGCATCATCATCGGTTTCATTCAATTCATTTATCAAATTTTTCAAATCGGCTTTAAGAAACCCAAGTCGTTCATCTTTTAATGAAACGACAGGTGCCTTAATTGAGGAGACAGGTATTAAATCGTTATCGGCGTCATATTCGTCCAAGTCTTCATATTCAACTGGTGCTGCGCCTGGTGCTGCGCCTGGTGCTGCGCCTGCCTCCGCTCCTGCATAAGGCATATCTTCTTCTTCTTCCCAAACCAAGTCTTCTGCGGCCAAGTCTTCCGCCGCCAAGTCTTCCATCAAGTTTATAGGGATTATATCTTCATCTTCACTTTCGTCTCTCTCGACGTCGTCTCTGTCGTCTCTGTCGCTTTCGTCTCTGTCGACTTCGTCTTCACCTTCGATTACTATTTCATTTTCGCTTTCTCTATCGATTTCATGTTCGTTTCCATTGACTACGTTTCCGTCGTCGTCGACCTTGGTATAATAGAGGTCTTTCGCAATATAAAACGAGACAAGCAAATTGCTCAAACAGTAAACATAAACGACAGTGTCTTGTTTTTGTTGGGAAAACTCGCCCATATAGTAGCGCTCCAACTCGGTTAAATAGGTGCATACCGCAATTAACACGTAAGTCGTGATCGCAAATAACAACCCCCCGGCCAAGAAAATTAGGAATCGGTTATTGGTATTTATAATTAATTCATACAAGTTGTTTATTTTTTTATGTAAGGTGGCTGGGGTCACGTTGTGATTCGCTTGGTCAAGCTGTGTTGCCGATTTAGATCGGGTAATCATAGGGTGGGCATTCGCCATGGGGTGTACGTTCATTTTTAGCAGGTGTTTGGTTATATTTATTTTGTAATTTAGATATATTTGAAAGTTGGTGTTCAATTTTATGAAAATGTCTCAATTTTAAAAATCCTATTATAATATACACATCTCACTATGAATGCGGCTGAAAAAATAAAAAAAGAAATCAACGGTGGCGCAGAAGAAATAAAGCCAAGTGATGGAGAGGAATCCACAGGAACTGTAACAACATCCGCGGTAAAGCAGGTTGATTGGTCTCCCGAAAACGAAAAAATCGTGGTCGAATGGTGCGACATCGCCAAGTGCTACAAATGGCTGCACACTCGCGCTCATCAAAAGTATGCCTACCTGCACGCCTGGTTCACTATCCCCGCCATCATATTCTCCACAATAAGTGGAACCGCCTCGTTCGCCCAAACCAGTCTTCCTCTTTCGACCCAGGCATTTGCACCAATGGTGATCGGTTCCGTCAACATTTTAATTGGTATCTTAACCACAATTCAACAATATTTGAAAATATCTGAATACAACGAGTCGCACCGCGTATCGGCGATTGCCTGGGACAAATTCGCCAGAAATATCCGCATTGAACTGGCGAAACACCCAGACGAGAGAACTTTAGACGCTGGACATTTCCTCAAAACCTATCGAGAGGAATTTGATCGTTTAATGGAGACAAGTCCATCCATCCCAGATTCAGTCACACAAGAGTTCTTACAGATATTCTCGGGTCTTCCAGTTAAATATTGCTTCTGTTGCTATAAGGGCAAGACCAAGGACTACAAGGAAAAGAAGAAACTTGAAGATAAGAAGAAATACACGGATTTCGACATATTGAAGAAACCCGATGTTTGTAATATCATTGTTAGTTCAGACGGCGAACGCCATCCGTGGTATAAAGAGACAGAAAAAGAGAAAAACCTGGAACTTATTAACTCGGTTGTGTCTGAGAAAATCAATCAAATAGAGGATAATGTACGAGCTGAAAACGAGATGCGACGCAAAACCGAAGAAATTATGACCCTACGCCAAGCAGAGAAAGAGAGAGCCTATAACGAAAAGCAAAAGACTGAGAAACAATTTTCCGAACACAAACAACATCAACAACACAAGATTGGGGATTTCATAGGAAAATTCATTGAATCATATGAAAGGACACCACAGCCTTATGAAATTACAGGGGCGCTTAAATATGATATAGAAGCCGCTATTTTAGACGAATATTTGAAAACATACGACCATAAGACATATAAGCGGGTTGAACTGTTACACATTGTATAAGCGCAGCGACAGAAAGCTTAGCGACAGAAGGCTTAGCGACCGATAAGCGTGAGTTTCTTAGCGACCGATAAGCGTGAGTTTCTTAGCGACCGATAAGCGTGAGTTTCTTAGCGACCGATAAGCGTGAGTTTCTTAGCGACCGATAAGCGTGAGTTTCTTAGTGACCGATAAGCGTGAGTTTCTTAGTGACCGATAAGAAACGTAGTACCTTCAGCGGCAAACTCATTTATTATATAGGAACGGTGTCAACCGTGTCCGAAACAAACCAATAATCTTTGCCGCCTTTTCTGAAAAAAATGCTATCATAGTCCAGCGTTTTCTGGTCATCTGGTCTTTTTTGAAACGCCTCTATCATATCATCACCCAATAAATATACCGTCGTTTGAGTAGAAAACGCAAATCTCTCATTGCCGGATCCGGCGACCTCAAAATACTTGCCGTTTTTAAACAAACCCATATCGTTGACGGCAGTTCCACAATGCGGCGGTGAAACCTGTTCGTCATCATAATATCGTAAATCCGAATTTGCTTCAAAAAACTCAAAAATGGTTTCAGACACGGGAACTCCAGCAACTTTTTTCAAAAAATCCAATTCGTCTACCACAGAATTCAAGTGATTTTCAGCCAATACATAGTCTGCATCCTCTATTTCAAAGAACGCAAATAATTGTTTTTTTTCCTTATCCGGTATAAATCCCCGATACATAAATTTAGGAGGCGTTGGAAACATTGCGTTCACGCCAGTTTCACATTTGGTTTTAAACTCGTTTTCTAATTTAGTGTCTTCTTCGTTCTCTATTTTACTATTTCCATCAATAAATGTAGCTTGATTGAAATTTGGAAATACGGCTTCTTGGTTTTCGGTTTTTACAATATATTTCACAAATCGCTGTTCTTTGACTAGATAAAATACACATATATTAACGGTTATTTCGGTAGAGTCTATATCATTCACATAAGACGAAATTGTATCTGCTAATTCACCCGGATAAGATGAGTCGGTTTTCACAGAACTGTTGCTAATTGATTCTAAGTCAGAAAAACCTTGTATAGAATCTGTGTCTTCAGTATCTACACTTTGTTCATCAATATCAGATTCCGTTGTATGGTCTTGTTCCGGCGTCGACATATTTTAGTAAAATGTATAATAGTAATATATATTATTATTATAAATGGATTTGCAAAGCATTGAAAGTATTACGCGTAAAGCAAAATCAATATTTATAAACCCACAAGTGGCCACATACGCTGGTATTGCTATTACCACGACAATGCTTGCTTATTATACTCTTTTTTCAAATGGCGAGTCATCAAAGACCGAAGAAAAGAAAGAAACGTCTGAAAAAGAGCCGGAAGAGGAAAAAGAAGAAGAGCCGGAAGAGCAAAAAGAAGAACCTGAGGAGCCAAAAGAAGAACCCGAGGAGCCAAAAGAAGAACCCGTAGAAAAAGAAGAACCGGTCGCGTCTTTGTTCGGAGGTAAGCGAAAGAAGAAGTCACGCATGAACAAAAAGAAGGATAAAAAGAATAAATCCAAGCGTAAACATTCTAAATAAATTATTCAAGTATTGTTGCAATTCCGCTCTTCTGTTCCTGTGTAAGTGTGGTCGGAAACTCAACCTCAAAATCAATAATCAAGTTCCCCGGCGTCTGTCCGTCTCGATGCATACCCATTGTGTTAATTACTTTTTTAGCACCAGGTGGGATAATTGTGGTCGTATTATTGATGCCGATTGTTTTCCCGTTCAAATGCGCAATTTGGAATGTGAATCCACACAGTGCCTCTTTCAACGAGAGCTGTTTCTTGAAAATCAAATCTTGTCCATTTCGCGTAAATTCAGTGTCGTTCTTTACAACAATCATTATTTTAACGTCGCCCTTTATATTTGTATTAATTGTATTTCCACATTCACTTAATACTATTACTTCACCATCACCGATTCCTTTCGGTACGTTCAAATGGATCGTCTCTATTTCGGTCATTTGTAAATCGCCGCGCTGATTCCATTTTTGTATTTCAATCGGAATAGTTGCACCTGTATATGCTGTTTCTAAACTGATTTCCACCGTTTTATTTATGGGTTGCGGTTTGCTAATCTGTCGCTGAAAAATTATATTGGGCCCGCCGCCAGCGCCGTGTATTATCTCGATGCCTGGGCCTCCGCCGTTCATAAACATTTCGAAAATACTACCTAAATCGGGTCCCATACCCTGGCCTTGGCCGGGAAAGCCAAACCCAAAGCCAGGAGGAAAGCCATGACCAGGAAAGCCATTACCTGGAAATCCAAAGCCAGGAGGAAAGCCGGGAAATCCTTGACCATGTCTAACACCATCCAGTTCGTTGTTATATTCTTGTCGGGTGCCTTCGTCTTTCAACACCTCATATGCCGTGTTTATCTCCTGCATCTTTTGATGCGCAGTCTCGCTCGAATCGCGGTCAGGATGGTGCTTGAACGACAGTGACCGATATGCTTTTTTTACTTCGGTCTCGTTGGCGTCTCTTGAAATTCCGAGTGTCTCGTAATGGGTCGGCATTATACAATCACATATGCTTTTATTTTACATACATTTTTCTACAAATATGTTTTTCATAAATCATATAAACAATACCTCGTATTATATTTAATAATATGCAAACAGCCCGTGCATTGGATGAAACCACATTTATAGCAAAATACAAACCATATCGCATTGATGATTTTTTCTTGGAACCTGCACACAATCGCGTTTTAAAAATGCTGATTGAAATTGACGAACTAAATATCCTTCTTGTCGGCAATTCATGTTCTGGAAAAACGGCATTGGTGGATGCGTTTATTCGTGACTATTATAATTTACCGAACGAATCGTCTTTCCCGGAAGACAACATTCTGCTAATCAACAATTTAAAGGAGCAAGGTATCCACTATTTCAGAAGCGAAATGAAGACGTTCTGTCAATCGCGCTCCAACATCAAGGGCAAAAAGAAAATGATTATTGTGGACGACATCGACCTCATCAACGAACAGAGTCAGCAGGTTTTTCGCAACTACATAGACAAACACAGCCACAATGTGTTGTTCATATCAGTATGCACAAACATCCAGAAGGTGAATGAGAGTCTCCAATCGCGCCTGCATATCATTAAAATCAACCCGTGTAAGCGCGATAACCTGGTTCAAACCATGGAAAAGATTATTACAAGGGAGAAACTTATAATCGACGCCGATGCACGCGAGTTCTTGCTTGATATTAGTGACAACTCGGTGCGCGTGCTTATAAACTATTTGGAAAAAATATATATATTGGGTGAGCATGTGACCATGGACATTGCGCACCGTCTCTGTGCAAATATTTCGTACGTTCATTTCGAGCGGTTTATAGACAGTCTGAACAAGAAAGATTTGAAGACTGCTGTTCTTATATTGTATGAAGTCCATGAGTATGGCTACTCAGTGATTGATATTTTGGATTATTTCTTTTCATTCGTAAAAATGACGGACAAGATTGACGAGGAGATGAAATACCAGATTCTGCCGTTCCTTTGTAAATACATCACCATTTTCCACAAGGTTCACGAGGACGTCATTGAACTTGCGTTTTTCGCAAACAATTTGCTGATGCTGTTCAACCAGTATAAGGAACAAAATGAAAACACGGTTAGTTATAGTAGCTCGGATGACGAGAGACCAGATGACGAGAGCTAATGACGAGAGACCAGATGACGAGAGTTAAAATATGGGCCAATAATTATAATATGTAGCAATTATATACGCTACATATTATTTGCGAAATGCTCAAACAGACATTCAAACAGGCGATTCCGAACAGCCTCTTGTTTGACCTTTTAGAGCAGGTTTGTCTGAAAACCGACAAATACTACTTTTTCGATTTGAATGCTTATAAAAAAATGATTTTTTTGAATATACATCCGGCGTTTATTTTGGCGCTACGGGACTACTACCATGCGTCAAAAGTCTTCTATTTGGAACGTAAAATTACCTATGGTGCATTCACAAATATTTTGCGACAAATATGTAAATTCTCCGAAATCGAGGTGGAGTCCGAAATGAAATATAACTATTCGCAATATTACATCAATTTTTATATTTATCATACACAAAAATAAATCATCTATATAATGCCGGTAAAAATCGTCTTTATATCGCCGCAACACTCTTCATTTCTTTACTTGTAAAATACTCATCGGTTGTGTTCACAATAGAGGCTTTCAAATATTTCACAATAATGATATTGGTTTTCATAACCTCAGCTGAGGACAGCTGCGCCAACCATTGATATTTGGTGCGTTTCAATACTTCATCCGCCGGGACATAAATACCATATGCGTCCTTGTCTAAATCCAGGTAGTCCTCACTCATCAAATCCTCCAGCAAAATCGGCTTTCCGCGTGTGGTTTTCACACCCATCTTTTTACCGCATATTCGCCCCACGGTTCCCGCTGAAATCTTGTCGCTTAACCACCTTTGTGAAAGTCCCAAAAACTCCGCTTCCGACGACAAGAATGTCTTGGCCGTGCGCGCATCTAAATACTCGACGAATTCGCGAATCACCGGACATCCCTTCCGTGCACACACAAATTTCATACTCGGCGCGAAAGCCGATCCTACACTCGACGTGCGATTGACCTCTTCACCTACGCACGGGTTGCCTTCTGAGCACTCCTCATACATCGCCTTCAACGATTTCAAACAAATAAATGAGTTCGGCACCGTAACGCCTCCGTATAAATGGAGGAGCCGCATCATCCCATATTCGCGATAAACGGCACGTAAGGGGGTGGGGACATTGAGCATATCCACCTTCCAATCGGGTAACAAACGTGAAAACGACTCGTCGTCAATGAGACAAATATTGAAATCGCCGCCACAATGGTTGATGATGGACTTGATGATAAGGTGGATATAGGGTTGGTTCAAATCGGTGCTGTTGCGACTGTAGAAATCCTTCCATTGGCGCGCATTTTTTTCGTAGGATGAGTGGATCCACAGTTTGGGACGATTCATTCCATAGAGCGGCGAATCGTTCAATAAATATTGGCGAATCATATCGTTCTCGGCGTCATTGTTGTTGAGTCCTTGCTTTATTTTATCGCCGAAATAACTCGCAATTCCAATAACAGCAATTGCCGCTAAATATCGGTATGTGTATTTGCTATCAAACATTCTGATTTGGTTCTTATATATTCAAGATATAGTTTTTGTAAGCGTTATAACGGTGCATTTATGTTAATAATACAGACGAATAGGTTGGTATTATTTGCGTTTATTTTGCAGGTTCGGTATTTGAACCAAAAATGCTTCCTAGAAATGATGTTTCTTTCTTTGGTTTCTCAACCTTGGATGAAGATAATTCTTTAACTGCGGACGATGAATCGACCATTGGCTCTACGGCAGGAGATGACTCCGTCATTGGCTCAACAATGGGAGATTCTATCGGTGACTCTACCACCATCGGCTCTACGGCAGGAGATGACTCTACACTTGGTTCCTTTTTTGCCTTTTTTGCCTTTGGCTCAACCTTAGGCGCTGATTCGTTTGATCCAAAAATACTTCCAATAAAAGATGTCGGCTTTGGTTTTGCAAGTTTGGTCTTTTTTAACTTCCTGGTTTTGGTTCGCTTCTTTACAGCGACTTGTTTCAAAAGCTTGTCCAATTGGCCCGTAGTTATACAGACTTTATGCGAACCGGTTGGACAAGACTTTCCTCCTTTCAAAAGCTTCTTTTTGTTATTCTTCTTTTTCGATGACGGCATCTATATATTATACGCATTTATTTTACCTCTAAATATTGGATTCACCGCAATTGTAAAAAGGCCGCGCGCACCGACTTTTGTTTCTCCTCGTATTCTTTTTGAAGCATAAAATCACGGTGTTGTTTGTTCATAATCGTCTGCTCATATTCTTTCTGCTGCCTGGCTAAAATTGATGCTGCCTGTTCTTTTGCGAGGGGTGTCGTGCCTCCACCCGCATCGCGGTCTTTCACAAACTGATCAACCGTCTTGTATTGCGGTCGCTTCTCATAATCTTTCTCAGACACCGCGAAAACGCTTTGGTCTTTATGGACTTTGCGAAGATCGTCGAATTTCAGTTTGCTAAAGACGTCGCAGGCAACATAGTCATCGCCGTCATCTACGTCATAACAACTGGTTGCGCCGCCACCCGACATACGCAGCTCCTGGACACCCTTATATACTTGAAGCGCCGCCTGGCGTTGCTTCACGTTTTCCAATTCGGCGCCCATATTTTTCGGATTTACGTGTTTATTACTAAAATCGTCTAATACGGGCTCCGCCTGTTTGAACCAATCATAGCGGGACGTGTCCTGTTTTCGCACCATATTTTTGTCGTAGAGCTCGTTGAATTTGCTGTTGAATGCGCCGCCGTCCATCTTTTTAGCGACGGAAGCCATTTGTTGGGCGACCTGGTCGTCTTGTCCCGCATTGCCGATAGATTTTGAAGCGACCACATTTGGACTATATGCGACGGCACTCGGTGAGGCCTGTTCGTTGAATTTGTTTTTTTGTTTGTAAATATTCAGCACAATTTCGTAGGCCTGTTTGTAAAAATGAAAATAGTGGGCAGGGAGCCGAGACTTGTCGGGATGGGTCATAAGGACTTTCTTTTTTGCCGCGCGCATGGCGTCGTCGGTGAGACTATAGTCCAGGTCAAATAGCCCGAAGATTTCTTCGAGAGAATAATTGTTGATATCCAAATTGTGCGCCGACATTAGTTAATATGGCGGCGGATTTTGTTTGGGGGATTTGGACGGGGATTATGTAAAATAAGGATGTTATTATGGGACAAATGTGTAAATGTCTTGATTAAATTAATCATAGTCTGTTAAATTTGGAATCTTCGCAAATATAGTATATTCACTAAAAAAAAATATAAACCACTCCAGAACCTCCTGCTCCTCCCGTACTGTAGTTTGATGTACTAATATAATCACAACTACCACCACCACCACCACCTGTGTTTGCTGTCCCTACACCACCAGCACCACCAGTACTCACGCCAGCACCACCACCACCACTACCACCAGCACCACCAGTGCTTGATCCATTTGCACTACCACCACCACCACCACCGCCTACTACAATAGCTGTACCAGTAATTGTTACCCCATCACCACCTTTTGTGCCGTTTATGCTGGTAATATTTGTTCCTGGGGCTCCTGCCCCTCCTCCCCCTGCACCACCATTACTACTAGTTAAACTCCCTCCATTATTTGCGTAATATGTAAAATTACTTGCGGGTAGTGATCCGTTTGTAATTGTATTGATGTAGCTTCCAATTATCGGAATGTTATTTGTGACTGGTCCGGAAATAATATTATTTGTATAATTATATGTAATTGTACCACCAGTTACGGTAAGATTTGTATTTGCTAGGCCGCCATTTGGATACGTACCAAAGTATAAGCATGCTCCTCCTCCGGAACCGCCGCTTGCAGCAGGAGCAGTATTACCACCACCACCACCACCACCACCAGATACGTCGATTGCTCGGGAAATTCCATCATTCCAACTTATTGTTGTTTTTAATCCATTACCACCATTTATTCTACTACCACTACCACCATTTCCTCCGTTTCCAATGGTAAAAGTATAAGTA
>Ga0247722_10000168_pt1 | contig 40986 bp, 45 predicted proteins | sample MSEWelMarce3H_FC_FD_189094 | JGI IMG/M metagenome (GOLD analysis project Ga0247722, IMG submission 189094) | Subsurface sediment microbial communities from gas well in West Virginia, United States - MSEEL Well Study Marcellus 3H_FC | ecosystem: Environmental > Terrestrial > Deep subsurface >... | reverse complement strand
AACGTTAAACGCGTATGAAGATGAAACAATTATTGACTGCTGTATTGAACGCTTCAATCGATGTGATATCCTTAAAGTGGATCCATCTATCTCTCATTCTGTTTGATATTATCATGTTTACATTTGCGCTAATTTCATGTTCATTCGCTCCATATGTAACCAAGAGTTGATAACTCGAATCGTAAAGTTTATTTAAATCATTATTATTGTTTGTAAAAAAAATACTACATTCAAGTTTGTCATTATTTGAAATAAATAATTTATCAATATCTGATAAATTGTCGTCTCTATAAAATATAATATATGGATATTTCATTATATTTTACTAATCAAAAGTTTTTAAATGGTTTATAGAAATAACAAAATGTTTTTATTCTACGCTTGCGAACATACGCGTTAATATTCTGGAGTATGCTTCTTAAATAGACACCCCTGAGCAGTCATCCCTTTTACATCCAATGTTATTACGCCCGGATTCTGATGGCTGCAGTCGCTCATCCAAATTTTAATAATACAGAAATTTTTCTTAGGTGAAATTGTTATCCCAGTCACGCAACTAACGAATCCAGTATTCTTACTAATAGTTTCTCCCGCAACAACGTATGTAAGGTCCTTCCAAACCTTGTAAACGTTTTTGTTCGAAACTTTATACGAGAAACATCCGCCATTTCTATTTTTCGGATCCTCCCAAGTAGGCTTGATTCCTTCTTTCATTATAAATAACATACAATTTTCTACTAATATAGACGGCAATGTTTCTGTAACCGCAAGTGTATCTTCAACCGTCGTAAAAGTAGCAATAGGAATGTAACTGGTAATGCTCCAGTCGGTATTGTGGGGTAAATGCGCCCACAACGTCCATCTATTTGCCAATTGATGAAATGTTTCAATACTAGAAGTTGCTGTTTCCATTGTTGTATGCTGGGATAACATTCTACATTATTAAGTCATTTTTTTTTAAATAGTTTTATTTAATATAATAGTATCTAGTAAGTATATTCGTCTTTTTTAATAGTAATGAATCGTGTATCTGTTATTTCCATCTCTTTAATATTCACATTATGGTCTATAATTTTAATATCCAACTTGGTAATCTGATCGATTTCTTCGTTTGTGAAATTATGTAGGTGATAATTTTTCAAAAAATAAATGAAAAACTGCTTATCAAATACATTTCCAACAACATAAAAATTATACTTATCTGTCTTAAGATCCAGCTTATATGCGGCGTCGTTTATTTTAATCTCAAGTAGCATAAATTTAATGTTGGATAATTCGTAATTAGTTGGCATCGGTTGTTTCTGTAAAATCTCCATATTAACACACCCCGCATCCGTCTTCCTTTCATTGTCGGCGAGTATATAAATACATTTACTGTCGTATTCAAATTTTTCACCGGAATAGTTGTTCACAATTTCTCCTGTTTTATCAATCTTATAAATTAGATTTTGCTCAATGTGTTTTTTATAAACAACGTCAGATATTTGCTTAAGATATGGGTTTTTGTTAATTAATACTTGGATTTTGGAGCAGGTCTTGTTGGCGATAATTTGACATTTACTGAACAAATAAATTAGATTGTACGATACGCTAAAGAGAAAATTCTCGTATTCTTGTGGATAGGTTCGTGTACAGTAGTCATTCGCAATACAAATCAATACTGATGCCTTAAAAACTGAAAACAATATAGAAAACATAATAGTTATTACTTAATTTATATCTTTAAACTATTTTATAAATTAACTTTGATATGCTGGACTACTTGAGCCGTGTGGTACTAACGGTTTATTTGTAATTATTGGGGAAGGAGATAGCTTGTCGTTACTGTGAGGATTTGGAATAATTATATTTGGTGACTGATAATATACGCGATTATTTGATTGGTTGTATTCGGGGTCGTAAATTATGATATTACCTAAAGAGTCGATTGTGATTCCATCGCCGCATTTTGTAGTTGAACTATCGCATTTATAATTTAGGCTTCCTGTTGCCGCGTCTAGCCCAAAAATGTATAACAACATGCTAACAATGACGGTCATTAGAATAAAGGGGATAAAAACGATGATCCACGATACAACGCCTAACCCCCGTTCACACAATATGTTTAATAATATTGTAACCATAAATGTAACGACACCTTTCATTAAAGCGGTATTATATAGACCCTTAATTGTATCAATAAGTATTTGAGTAACGGAGAATATTAAATAAATAATTGCTGGAGCGCACAAATTTACCATTATATATAATTTATATTTTATATTTTTAGTTTATGGGATTTTTATATTTTGGAATTGTTTGCTTTAATTTTCCTCGGCATAAAAGAACGGTTCTCCTTCCTTTAGATATCCGACCTTTTCTCCAACGTCTCCTTCTTCAGAGAGCTCATAAATGAACCCATTCTCTTCGTCGTTGGTACAATAAGTGATATCATCGATTTCAATTTCAACCAATTCTTCCTCCTCTTCTTCTACTTCCTTCTTTTCTTCTTTTACCTTTACTTCTACCTCTTCCTCTTCCTCTTCCTCTTCTTCTTCCTCCTCTTCCTCCTCTTCCTCCTCCTCTTCGGTTTCAATCTCCTCTTCCTCATCACAAGCGTTTATGCAGACATATTGTCCGGTCCCCTTCATAATACACACATTTTCTGTTTTCTTACATAAATTACAACTGCCAGTGCCACCATTTTCATTTAAGAAATAAACATCATTTAACCCATCATCGGCAAAATGTCCGCTACAAATTGAACACTTTTCGGTAAACTTGGCATCTTTAACTGGGGAACAGTCTTGGTTTTTACACAAAGTTTTAACTTCTTCCTCTTCTTCCTCATCTTCCTCATCTTCCTCTTCCTCTTCATCCTCCTCGGGACCAGATTCAATATCGGCATCGATGTCTTCACAGCACATCTCACTCGAGTTACAAATTTCTTCCTCTTTCATTTCAAAATGGATATTTTCATTTACGCAAGATAATACGATGGATGGTTGAACAACATTTGTAGTTGTATTAACCGGTGTTGCTGTAGCAGGTGTCGCGTTTCGTTGTAGATAGCTTTCAATGGAATCTAATTTATTTTTAATAGCAGCGACATCCTGGCGAAGTTGTTCGGTGCCGTTATCGGAAAAGGGAATTGAGTGAGTGGTTTCGCACACAGGATTACGTGTTACGCCAGAGTAACGTCTTAATTCATCTACGACAGATGGCAAATTCATAATCTGTCTATGTGTTTGTTCCAATAAATTAAATCTACCAATATATTCGTTTAGCATGATATTCATATGTTTTCGAATAACATTATCAAGTTCAGATACTAGTGGATTGATATTAAAGTCGCTAATGTTATTTCTCAACATTCTTTGATAAGTTATATATAGCTATTCGTTTAATATGATTTAAAAAATAATTTATCTTATTTATATGGCAGACAAGATTTCGTTAGTGGAAACAGACCTTATTGATAACAAAGTTCAGATGATTATGAGACAAACCGATTATTCTGCAGATGTAGCGGAAACCAAATTGAGAGAAAACAACTTCGATGAAATTGCTACAATAAAGGCATATTTAGGTATACCTCAAAAGAAACCTTCTCAGATAAAATCTGTAAACCAAGAGATTTATAAACAGCTACGGCATAAATTAGATTCAAATATGCGTAACTACAACGAGCGCGTAGAAAGGAATGAGGTTAAAAAGGTTGTATAAGTATTTGTGCCGGATATTTAAAAAAATATTGTATTATAATATATGTCATCGTTGAAGAGATTCATGCCGAGTTTTCTCAAAGGAAAAACGTATAAATATAAGACGCAGGCTGATTTAGCCAATTTAACTTATGTCGAAATAATAAAACTAGACCCCAATGAGGTCGATATCCGCGTTGACAAAAATGAGGGTGGTGTAAAATTAACTGGTGATAAGCGCGACGCAATGATTACATTATTAGCCATCAAACGTTATGAAAATGACAATCCACGTTCAACTCTTGAGGATAGGGAACGTGAGGTTAATAAATATCTTCGTCATAAATCAGAGGTAGAACAGTTGATTACGGATACAGAAGCTAAGATGGCTGCTGAGGCTGTGGCAAAACTACCCCCTGTGCCTACTGCGCGACCTTACAGCAAAAAGGGTGGGCGAAAGAGTCTCAATACAAGAAGAAGAAGAGCGAGTAGAGCAAAACGCGCGATTAAACGATCATATAAAATGTCGCACAAGCGAATGCAGAGAACACGGAGGCGTTAACCCGCAAATAATAACTAATAAATAATAAGGTGAAAACTTGTTATTATTTATTTCTTTGACCTCTTGCGTGTCTTTATGGCATTTTGATTAGACGGGATATTTATCGCCGGCATAGCATACAAAATAGCATTAATATTAGAAATGTAGTCAACGCCATATATTATTCCAAAAACGACGAACAATAATAAAAATGACGCAATATTTTCCCTTAAAATCTCGATAATATTACTTATATTCCATTCAGAATCGTCGTAAAGGTTATTTTCCATAATATATTGAAATAAAATTAAAATAGCAAATTTTAAACAGCAAAATAAAAATAAAATATTCTAATTTGATATCTTATTTTTTAATGTGCCAAACCAAAATGATCGCTTAAGATATTGGTTTTCGTTTGTTTCTTTTGTAATTTCTTCTTGATCTGGAACGTATTGGATGGAATGATTTTGTTGTTGATAATAAAGTCGTCATTATCCTCGTGTAACTCGGGAAGAATTCTAGTAAGCGGCTTATCAACAACCAAAAACAAGCGCTCGTTCCTCAATAAAGATCTATACTCTTGAATGGAGAGATTGCCGTAATATTTGTCGAGTAAATAATATGGGTTGGGAGCAGGCTTAATATTCTTATTATAGTCATATATTTTTGAATATATGTGGTTGAGAAAGTGATATCGTTCGAACCGTGCTGAACTATCAATATTTTCCTCCATTAAATATGCCGTCGCACATTCGGGGCTACAGAAACATCCATAGACGTTATATGAATCCTTTACATAATACTTGGGGATATACACCGGCGGATTATCGAAATCACACGTGCACCAAAAACACGCAGATTTCTTGTCACAAATATTATTGATATGTAGATTATGCTCGAGCGCTTTCAATTTCTTCCACACCTCCTTTGTGTCAATGTTACTATCATCAGGCTCAGAATCGTCTTCGATGTGTTTTGATTGGGTAGTAATAATTTCATTGTTACAGACGGGCGCATTGTTCAAAAATTCTGCTGGCGGATTGATCATTTCATATGACAAATGAGCCTGGTGTTGAATGTCGAAGCTTTGAATATCCTGTCCATTTACTGAATTTGATTGTAGATCTTTTATCGAGCATTTTAAATGTAGAATGACATTCGACTTCGGCTCAAGATTGTTATTAGTGGGAACGACTTGTTGAATAATCTTTCCACCCTTAGGCTTACGCCCACGCTTCTTTGCTACTGGTTTCGCATCTTCAGTCAATACTGAATTATCATTATGTAAAAAAAGAGTTGTATCAACCTCTTCAGAATTATCAACACACGATGACAATAATGTATTCTCGTCAGCAACATCGCAATTATCGGTAACATTTTCCTCTATCACAACATTAATATTTTCGATATTTTGCGCCTGTGAGGCAAGCTCTAGTTCCTTCTTAGATTTTCTTCCACGTTTTTTTTGAACTGTTACTTGATTAATTTTAGAAGCATCGGCCTTGTCAGACATTTAACTATACCTTATTATATAAATTTGATTTAAATCGTTTTAAAATATACTTAGGCGGAATATGTGTTCACGCTGTTGTGGGTTTTGCTTGTATAACAACTGCGGCAAACTGGGATATAATTGGACGACCCGACTACTGTTTGAGCGGTTTCATTTGTTAGCCGCATCGAGAATATAGCACGTGTCCCGTCTTTACACAAGGAACATAGAGAGGTCAACTTACGAACATTATCACAGAGCGGGATTAAATCTAAAATTTGTCCAAATTTCTTTCTTTCAAAGTCTCCATCTAACCCACAAACATACACCTTTTTATTATGATTGAGCATATCTGACACAACGTCATATAGGTCTAAGAAGAACTGACCTTCATTTATTAATATAACATCTGACTTTCGTAATGAACAATGGGCATCGTAGTCGGGCGATTCTAATCCACCATCACAATTCCAAATGTCGCCCAATTTTGTTGTTTGTAGACACGGTGCGGTAACCTTATCGTGAGTTGACACCAATGTATCGTGATATCTTTTATCGAGGGTATGATTAATTATAGAAACCGAGATATTACAAAATATACACTGTTTATAAATTTCTACGATTGTAGACGTCTTGGAACTAAACATTGCGCCCAATATCACCTCGAGAAATCCACCTTTGCTTTGAACAGTAGACATTTTGTATTTATCCATGTAATACCCTTAATATTTTAATTCAATTATTTTTAAATATGAAAATAAACAAAAACATAGTCTATTCAATATACCCTTAACCGGGAACTATTTGTATTACTTTCTGGACCGTCTAGCCCTTCTAACCCGTCTTGTTCTTTTTCTAATTCGCCTGGTCTTTTTTATAGTCCGGCGATTTCTACCACCTTTTATTACTTTAGTAAATACAACCGCATTTCTCATATCAAGATCTTTAAGTTGAAATCCATTTTTTTCAAAAATTGACTGCGACACCAAATTCTGAAATGTCTCAGTTTCTTTTATGCTACTACCTCTCGGATATTCATCGCTTAAATAATTACTTAGGACCAGTAGCCCATCTGGTTTTAAATATTTATATACCATGCCAAAGTCAATAATAATGAATGGACACGTATTCAGAATAATTACCGCATAATCATTTTCTTTAAAATTGGTCCTTGTAAAATCATTATTACCAAATTCGCCCACAATATCAGCCCCGGGACTAGGCGATACATATTGTATTTCTCTCTCAACTTCTTTTCCTAATAAAATATTCAATAGGGTTTGTATTTGGGGGTCCACTAAAACACTTCTACTTATAACATCAATTCTTCTTTGACATAGAACTAAAACCTTTTTCGCCATTATATATAACGTTGTATAAAATTTAGAACTTTCGTTGATTTCGTATTAAAAGCGTTTTTTTATATAATGTAATGAATAGTGGTTTCGTTTGGGTTGAAAAATATAGACCGTGTCAATTTGACGACATTGTACTAGATCCACTAAATAGACAAATCTTAAAAAATGTAATAGACAGCTCTTATTTCCCCAATTTGCTTTTTTATGGTCCGCCCGGCACAGGAAAGACTACCACGATAATAAATCTAATCACAGCGTATCAGGTAAAATTAAACAATAAAAATAAAGATCTTATTATTCATTTAAACGCATCCGATGAGAGAGGAATCGATATAATAAGAAACCAAATTAGCTTCTTTGTTAACTCCAAGCCGCTATTCAATACAGGAATGAAATTTGTAATATTAGATGAGGTTGATTATATGACAAAAAACGCACAACAAGCACTAAGATATCTCCTACAGAGTTATACAAATAATGTGCGTTTTTGTTTAATCTGTAATTATATCAGCAAAATAGACGAGGGACTACAGAACGAATTTATACGTTTACGCTTTAATCAGCTGCCAAAGAATGAGATTGTTCATTTTCTAACAAATATCTCTACTTCGGAGAATCTAAATATATCTCAAAAATCGCTACATTGTATTCAGAAGCTATTCAAGTCTGATATTAGGAGTATGATCAATTTTCTACAGTCAAATCAGGATATAGTTAAAACACATAATGGGGAACAGAGTCACATCAACATTATTGACAGCGATGTATGGGATAATCTAATTCGATTGTTAACCAAGAAGGAAAAAATAAATAAAATTAAATCGTTCATTGATGGTGTTAGTATTGAATACAATATTGACAAAAAAAATATAATCAAGGACTTCCTCAACTATATTATTCGTAACTATCCTAAATACATATCCAAAGAGTTTCTCAATTTTACCGAAAACCTGATGCACTCCGAAATCCAGAACAACAATATTCATATATATTATTCCCTGTCTAAGATCTCTACCCTTTTATCCGCATAATTGTTATACATGTTCATTCTCGCATATAATTTCATCATAAAGTCGTTTGGTGGCGAGCTTTTTGATGGGTCGAATACATTCTGATTTAGACTGTATTCTTCTGCGATATGTTGCTTCTGGATGGTTGTAGGGCGAGTTTGCTTAATCTGGATAATAGATGTCCTTTCATGAATAGTTCGTGGATTGGATAGCATTCTTTATATATTATAATAAAGAAAATAATTGAGATTAAAATGATATAAAGAATATAAAGACAACCGTGAAATATATATAATGTCTGCCAGCATGAACATTGACCAAGAGTGGGCGAATTTTATATCAAATGAATATGAGGAGGGCTCTTCAGATGAAGAAGATATCACTCAAATTGTTAAACAGTCTGCGGAAGAATTTCTGTCGGCCAATCTGGTATCTGACATTACATCTGAAGCGCCTACGCCAACCAATATATACATCTCAACCAAAACAAAAATTGCCTACTTAAACATGCCAATCGATTTAAAACAATTGTTCTGGCATATTCCAGTCATTCCATATGCTCAACCGAGCAAGGGTGTAATTAAAAAGCAAATGAAATTTAATTCGACTACTCCCGAAGAATTGACGTGTATCGAAACAAATCTTAAGCGTGAGACATACTTTGAAGAATATGTTATCACCCACATTGACAACCCATCAGGGCGTATTAAGTTCAAGGATATTAGAAAGGTTAGCATCGGCATTTCAAAGAAGGACCTACTGAGTTATAGATGTAAGAAGAAGAGTGCGTTTTATAATTGCTTTGTGCTAATCCTTCGTATAAAGCTTCAGACTGGGTTTAAGGAATTCCACGTCAAAGTGTTTAATACTGGTAAATTAGAAATTCCTGGTGTTCAAAGTGAATCGGCATTCGAGATGATTTTACAACAGGTATTGGAAACGCTACAGCCTTATATTGATCCCACAATCGGATATAAAAGCAATAGCACCGAGACTGTCCTTATCAATTCCAACTTCAATTGTGGGTTCTATATTAATAGAGAGGTTCTTTACGATATCCTCAAATTTAAGTATAATATACAGTCCATTTACGACCCGTGTTCCTATCCTGGCATCCAATGTAAATTCTATTATAATCCTGATTCGACAGTTCAAAATGGGTCTCAAATCTCAGAGGAGAATAAACATTTATTTAAAAATGTAACGGAGGTGTCATTTATGATATTTAGAACAGGTAGTGTATTGATTGTTGGTCGATGTGATGAGTCGGTTTTGTTACAAATTTACGAATTTCTTAAAATCATACTGAACAATGAGTTTAAGAGTATTTGTCAAAAAACGAAAATAGACGATATTGTGCCTGTTAAGGACAAGAAGAAGAAAATTCGTAGGAAAACAGTTACTATTACAATTAAGGAGTAGAGGGTGATAGGAGCCAACTAATAAATTTGTCTGCGGGTTCTAGTAGTTTAGTGTCAAAATCTAGCGCATCGCATTTTTTTTCTGCGCTTTGTAGTAGCCCTGGCGTCTTCGATATTTTTTTAAGTAGCAAGCTATTTATTTCGAAAAAGGCATCAACATTGTCAACCTTATAATATAAAATATCTGTTATTTTTTCTAATGCCGACGCATTTGATTTGTTATGAATCGCACTTAATTTTTCAGTCAGTTTTGGTAGACAATCTATCGTGACCGGTTCTACCTTACTTGATTTAATTATTTTTAGCATGTATGTTTGATTCATGTTTATATTACTATGTATCAAATCCAATTTAGATTTAAATTCTTCCTCATTGTCTACCGGTTTTTTAAAATCGGATTTTAGTTCGAATATTGTTTTTTTATAAACATATGTGGTTGCGTCTCGTGAAGTAAGCTGTAAAAATGTCTTCTCGACGTCTGATATTTGACCGACAAATTCTACATAGAAATAGAACGATTTTTGGCAGTGAAAATAGGTTAGATTAATATTTTTTGTAAAATACAAAATATGTAGAAACACGTTTGTTATTGTGTCTAAACCGCGTATTATTATAAATTTTGAAAAACCCGCATTCGTTATTTTCAAATTTTCCACAATAAATTTGTAGTAATCTATTATCAGTTGCGAGTATTTTTTTGAGGCTTCAACAACATCGCAATCCAACATTTTTTTATAATTTTCGGAAGATAATAAAGAATAATTCGTTTCTTTATTAATCGGCGCGCCCTTCATTCTATTTATTGATATTTAAAAATATGTTTATATTAAAATACTTTGAAAATATAAGTATTTAAAGGATTATTTCAAATTATATAAAATGTCTGAAAATAAACCAGCACAAAAGAGTGAGCCTAGCTTCAATTACCGCCTTCCGTCCGATGTTACGATGAAACACGCCGCAAAACTTAGCATCGTCGATGATAAGCCTATTATGATGGATTATTGGGCGGCTTCTCTTGATAAAAAGGCACTAATTGGTGCCAAGGAAAACGGAGAGAAGTTGCTAGTAAAATCTGAAGACGAGTATACTAGCACTATTGCAAAATTTTACAAGAGTGGCACCGAATATATTGTCATTACTGAAAATTCCATTTATCTTGTGTCGAATGATATTCCTACTCGCAAGATTTCTTAATCAACCTTTTAACTACATTAGAAAAGGTTGAGCCAAAGAGCAGTTATAATAATATGCTAATTTGTTGAACATATTATTATTTTATATCATATTTATATAAATGTCCGCTTTTGGAAATGGAAGTAACTCAAACGGGAACTTTTGGTATGGTAATTCTACCAATTTTCCTGGATTTTTATATAAGAAAAATGTTGGTGTAGGCGGTAGACGCAGCACCAAAATGGCGCCCGGAGGCAATGTTACGTGCAACAGTTCTACTTATTTATATAATAAGTGGAAGCCCGGTCAAGGAGGTGTAGGAGCTTCAAGCATTGCGAATCGCCGTGCGAAAAATAGACTTGCTACAGTATGTAGTGAGCAAAAATGTTTCCCTTGTTACATGACTCTCGGACAATACAGTAATTATACACATAATCAAAATGGATTTATTCCATGCCCTGGAACTGTTACTGTAAATTCTGTTACAACACCTTCACGTTAAATAATAATATTAAATTTGATAATATTATTGTTAGAAGTGTATTATTATTAGAAATATGACACACGTTAAATTATTTTGATACAAATCCTGTCATGTGTTTAGATGCGGGTTGAAATTTACCAGCTGTAACCGGAACTGGCGGAAAATAAGGCCTATAATAATGATTATTAAATTTGGAGTTAGGATCATAAAATGCTACACCAGGCGGTGCGTTATAAGAGTAATTATAATTTGTAGTTGGTCTGAAGCCTGCGCTAACTGGTGTTTGAGCCGAATTAATATTTAAGAATACCATATTGTTATAACTTTTCTTAACTGCGTTGGGATTTGTGTTACACTGAGTAACATAATTGTACCAATAATTTCGGGTAACACCAATGCTGGGTCCCGTACCCATTTTCATAGGGCCTGAAGCTGTGTTGTTGTCAATATTATTTATGTAAGATTGAATGCATCTGATTTTTCGAGGTCTACCTGCCATTTATATAAAGTGGCATAATTTTATTTTATTTTTATAATTAAGTAATTCTAAATAATTAATTATAAAGGTTAGCCCCTTGCGCGAATTGAACGCGCGACCAATACCTTACAAGGGTAACGCTCTACCACTGAGCTAAAGGGGCATAATAGGAGACGGTGGGGGGAAACTGTGGCGACATAATTTTTAATTTACACTTCAAAGGCAACACGAAAATAATCCAGAAAATAGTCCACAAAATAGTCCATAGCAATAATCCATACAACAATCCAAGCGACAACACGAAAATAATCCATAAAAATAATATATACAATAATCCAGCAAGCAACACGAAAAACACACGAAAAAAGGCTCGCACTCTGGTATATTATTCAGAGGAGCGCAAATTTTTCCTAAATAATTTGTAATATCTACATTAACTTCCCAAGCTTCTCTAATCTAATCCCTTTGTTTCGCCCAACCGTCGTCCCAATTATTATATTGGATTCCTTTTTAAGTTGTTTTTTTTGTAAATAATATAATCATTCGCAGTGCTCTAAAGTGCTTCCGATAGTTTTGCGATTTGCGCTTCGGTTAGTTTTTCGGGAAATTCGACGTGAAAATGTATGATCATATTCCCTTTATGCTCACCTCGCGTTAACCCCATATTTGGATATACCTTTCTGTATTCTGGGGGGATAATATTCCCCTTATTGTTGTTCAACGTATACGCCTTTCCGTTTAAATATTTGATTTCAAATGTAAACCCACACAACGACTCCTTTAATGTAATATTCTTTTCAATAATTAAGTCCAATCCAGCGCGTTTAAACACTGTATCGTTTGTTATTTTTACAAAAATCTTCACGTCCCCCTTTGCGTTCTCGCTGAGCACATTTCCCTTGTCTCTTAAAATAATCATTTCGTTATCATCAATTCCCTGCGGAATGGTTACATATATAGTCTCGTTTTCAAATACCTTCATCCCATTTTCTACAACCCATCTCTCTATCTCTAAAGGAACATTGGCACCAGATAACACCTGTTCCATATTTATATTGATTGTCTTCAATATAGGAGTTGGCTTCGAGATTGCTTGCTGAAAGCCCATTGGCGCGCCATTAAATATATGGACTCGTGCACCTGGTGGCATTCCCGCTTGCATTCCGTGCGGCATACCGAATGGACCCGCACCCGCGCCAAATGGATTCACACCATTACCAAAAAACATATTAAATATATCATCAATCGGCACTTCCATACCACCTCCGCCACTTTGACTAGCCATCCTCATAAACGGATTTGGGTTTAGTCTAGTATTATCATAACTTCCCTTTTTTTGCTCATCCCCTAAAGTTTCATATGCTTCGTTTATTTTCTGCGTCATTTCTACTGATTCTTGTGAACCCGGGTTTTTATCTGGATGATGCTTCATCTGTAAACCCCTATATGCCTTTTTAATTTCATCCTTTGTAGCCTTTTCAGAAACCCCCAACACACTATAAAAATTATCTGCCATTAATATTATAATCCAAGATATACTTAAATGTTTATTTACGTATATATTTAATGACAACAGCTGAAGACAGATTATTTGTTTATAAATACCAACCATTGTATTTTGATGATTTTGGAAAGAGTAATGATGTTATTAGCACCCTTAAGTCGTTAATATGTATTGATTATTTGAATATTCTTCTTGTAGGTGATATGGCATCGGGTAAAACGTCTCTCTTGAATGCGCTCATTAGAGAGTATTATGTGGGTTATAACCCAAAAGACTATGAAGATAATGTATTGTACATTAATAATCTCAAAGAGCAGGGAATTAATTATTATAGGACAGATGTGAAAACCTTCTGTCAAACCTGCTCTGTTATTAAAAATAAAAAGAAAATAATTGTGCTAGATGATATTGATTTGATTAACGAACAGAGTCAACAGGTATTTCGTAATTGTATTGATAAATATGGCCATAATGTCCACTTTATATCGTCATGTAGTAATATACAAAAGGTAATTGAAACACTCCAATCTCGGTTCACAATAATTAAAATGTTACAATTAAAGAGAGAAGATCTAACTAAAATCATTAACAACATTAAACAGGCCGAACATATTGAAATCGACGAGGATGCGCAAGAATTCGTTATTAATATTTCTAATAACACTATTAAGATCCTCATTACTTATATGGAAAAATTCAAACTATTAAATGAAAAAATAACGCTCGACCTTGCTGTAAAGTTGTGCTCCAATATAAGTTTTTGTGTTTTTACCGATTATATGCGATTTTGTTTAGAGAATAATTTGAATGATGCGATAAAATTAATTTATGAAATTTATGATAAAGGATATTCTGTTATGGATATTTTAGACAATCTTTTCTTCTTCATTAAAACGACAAACATGATAAACGATGACCAGAAATATATTATTATTCCGTATATATGTAAATATATTACGATTTTTCATAATATTCACGAGGACGAGATTGAACTTGCCTTGTTTACAAACAACATTGTAAATATGCTTGGCAAATAAATTTAATATAATATTTACGTTTTTAATCTATATATTATATATCTTATATATATTCTATGTCCCTGCAAATTTTTAAAAAAGAGATTCCGGATGAAATTGTGTTACAGTTTTTAGATGACGTGTGTACAAAAACTGCTAAACACTATACCTTGAATACGATTATCTTTAAGCAGGGGGTTTATAATGGAACAATTCAAAATTTCATAAATACATGTATTCCTTATTATCATATATCAAAACGAAAATATCTTGAGCGGAAACTTACTTATAACTCGTTCACAACTATATTACGACAAATATGTAAATTCAACAAGTTTACATATACATCTCAAATTCATTACGACAAATCGTGTTATGATATAATTTATTATATTTTTTATAAAACATAGTGCCTAGCACCTAATATCTACGTTTAGTCCCCAATCCCTTTCTATTTCGTTTTGTTTTTGTTTTACTGACACGCGATCTAGCTTTGGGCTCATAATAGTCCGCATCGATATTGTCATCATCATTTATTTCATCATTTGAACTAAATAGCGTATCCTCATTATAATCATCGCCGCCTACTTGATCACTGTCGTCTGATTTATACATATACAATCCTGCCCCACCGATCGCTAAAACTGTTGTCGCTAAAAGTAATGACAGAGTTTCGTTCATAATTGTACAATATGATTAAAATTTAATTATAATAATTAAACACATTTCTCAATATTCGTAGGGTTTTGATCAATCGCGCACGAGACAACTTTCGGTCGTTGTATCCACCAACCTCATAGTCTGAATGATCGTGTTTTTGTAAAAACTCGAATGTAATATCGTTTGAATTATCAGGTAGGTTATCGTAATTATACAGAATCTCATTTATAGTGCTTTCGTGGCAAATCACGTATTGTAAATAATCGACGAGCCCGTTCTCGTCTTCACACGTGTACGAGAATGTACACCCACTGCGCACCGTTCCACACTCACGCTGTCCACGGATCACATATGTTTGCTCCTTCGTGTCATATAAAATATAAATGGTGTTGTCTACTCTATCTTTAACCGGGTCATTCTCCTCAATCTTTAGAACCAAACAATCTGTGACGTTAAATGCTGCCATTCGATAATATATAACTGTTGTTGTATTTAAGTATATTTTTGTAATATTATTTTGCGTTATCTACAAAGGTGTATATTACACCTTTTCTTATTTAAAACGCTATAAAATGATTTAAATGTAATTTTATTATATTTAATAATGCCCTATATTTTAGAAGTTCAACAATTTTTTATTAATGGACACAATATACATCCAGAATGGAATGGAAAAAAAGAACACATCGGATATATAAATAAAATATTTAATACTAAACAAGAAGCAAGTGATTATTATTATATGCACAATCAACATATGCGTGTTATAAATTCGGAAAATGATTGGTGTAGCGATTGGGACCCTCAAACAAATTTATTATATGTTATTAGAAAACATACAGGCGAATTTTTGAAAATATCGCCTTTTACATAAATACTTGCATACAAATGAGAAAATGTGTAATATACACTTTTGTTTTCTCACTGTATAATAACAATGATAATTAAGAAGGTAACTGTTGATGGAATAAAAGTGTATCACGTTGGTAAAAATTGGGATGATGCCCGCATGGCTGATAGAATGAATACATATGTAGAAAAGTCTGATATAAAAGATGTAATAGATGATGACGCAGATGTTTTTACAGAGGATGGAAAATTGCTATTGCGATTTAGAAAAAAGGTGTTGCCACAAGAGAAAACCGAATTGTTTTACGATAATGTAAAGGATTTCGCAAAGCATGTTTCAAGCAATCGTGGAAACGCAACCGGTAGCGAAAAGCGTAATGTCCGCGAAAATCCAAAAGTAATGTCTAACATATTTGGTTATTTTGATAGATGGTCGCCCTCGCAGAAGGTTATCTTCCGCAAAGCCGGCATTAAACCTATTGTAGATGTAAGAGAATGCCGATTTAACCGCGACTACCCCGAAAAATATAAGAAAACGATACCACTCATACAGGAAATCGATAAAATGTATAAAAAATTAACGCCTGAATATTATAAACTCCAGCGAAAAAAGGCGAACCAAACCCATTTTAAAATACCAGGGACCTCATTCACTACTATTACCACCAATATAAACTTCCAAACCACGATACATTGTGATAAGGGGGATGATATAGAGGGATTCGGTAATCTGGCAGTCATTGAACACGGCGCATACACCGGAGGCGAAACGTGTTTTCCTCAATATGGAGTTGGTGTGAATGTTCGTAACGGCGATGCGTTGTTTATGGACGTACACCAACCACACGGTAATTTGCCAATAAGTAAGAAAACGGAGGACACTACCCGTTTATCTATTGTTTGTTATTTGCGCAAAAATGTTTGGTTACGCACACAGAACAAAACAAAACGTGCGTTTGATAAGCACAACAGAACAATGAAAAACTTAGGTTCAAAGGATAAATAATTATTTGTTATTTTAAAATGAAATAACAAATGATATGTATTACTTTCTCTTTCGAGTCTTATTACGGCCTTGTTTTGGCTTGGACCTCGTACTTTTGCCAGCCATATTTATAGTTGCTGGGATTTTCTTCAATTTGAATTCCGTCATACCAGTCTTCTTTGTGGAAATGGTTCCGTAATCCGGATATGCAGCCTTTATTTTATTAGATGCCTCCAACATTGGCTTCAAACGGTCTTCGAATGTACCTAAACCACCCGATTTACCGTAGTACTTCGTTACAAATCCCACACGATTAAACCGCAATACAATTCCGTCTTCAATAAAGTACTTAATAGTGCGTTCAACGTCCTCCTTTTGTCCGTTTTCTTTGGTTATTGACAGCTGAATGCTCTTTAGTTTCGGGCGGTTTATTATACCATAAAAGGCGCCCACAATATAGTTGAGACACGTAGACGTTTCATCTCGGGCTTCTCGGAAAAATGGATTATATACGGGATAAACTCCCCAAATGGACGATTTGTTTGCTACGCATTCTTTGAACGCATATTTAAAGAAGTAATCCAGTGTTTTACCCTTGAATAATTTCGAAATACTTAAATCGATGGATTGAACATCATCATCAAAGAATACGATGTGCTGACCTTCCTTCCATTGCTCCATTATGAACTGTCTCTGTGGCACAAGTCCTTTAATACCTACAATGAGTTTGTTATATAATTTCTTATCAAGCACCTTTAAGTATTCCTTATATTCTTCATCGTTTGCCACATACACGTAAATTTTACTAGCAGATATCTTATTATTTTTTAACATTTTTAATGTCTTTTCATTACAAGTTTCGGCTCGTTTATAACTCGGAATACATACCACATAATCCGGCATTTATACTATATAGAGAGAATAATAGTGCGTCGTTGTTATTTTACACCTTTTCTCATTTAAAACGCCCATTTTATTGGCAAAAAATAAGAAAAATGTAAAATCAATAGTATTAATTTCACCTACGCAATACAAGTTAAATAATAAAAAAAAAGTTCAAATTTATTTTTTATTATTTAATTATTATATTCAATAGTTTATTTTTTAAAAGTATGTGTCTTTCCACACATACTTCTTTTTGTTTGAACGAATATTTCATCTTTAATTTTTTTATCTTGTGGTGATAAATTTGGAATAAATGGATGCATTGCTGGATGGTCAGGTTGAAGCAAATTTGGTCCTCTATCATACTTATTTCTATCAATCATTGTATCATAATATTGACATCTATTATTTACATTAGATAAAGAGTCTCTAAATGAAATATTATTTTTATCCGCAAATGTTTTTGTATGGTCTATCCAATTTGTTTGTTTTATAGGTTCTATTACTTGCTTTGGAGTTGGTGCTGATTGCGTTTTAGGCGCAATAATTTTTCCGTTCATACTTGTAATTTTTCCATTCTTATTTGTAATAGTTGCCATTTTAGTTTATTTAATAATATAAGTTATATAATAAAAAGATTTCAATTTTTTTATAAAAATAATCGGCGTTTTAAATGTTCATCGGTGTAAACTATAAAACATAGAAACTTTAAATAGTGTAATAATTTATTATTATTTTAACTTTATATATTATGTCAACAGATTTAGATTTAACATTTAATGCACCAAATGGATTCTTAACAACAACTTTTAATACACTAGTTCCTGAACCCCTGCCACAAGATATCGCCGTTGCTGTTGTTATCCGTTCAGATAATAGAATAGTAATGGGTGGTTATTCGCAATATACAATAGGATCGTATATCACTCTATCGTGTTATAATACCGATGGCTCTCTTTATACAGCTTTTGGAGTAGGAGGCAAAGTTTTAGAATCATACCCAAATTGTATTGTGAACGACGTTATACTACAACCAAATGACTATATAATAGTTACAGGTAACGTTTCTTCTGCCGATCCTGTTCTTGGTCCTCCAGATCGACCATCTATGTTCGCGGCTCGATTTAATTCCTTCGGCACTTTAGATAATTCATTTGGCACTAGTGGTTACGTTATAATTAATCCTAGCGATTTTAATTCAGGTGGAAACCTATTTGATCAGTGTTATTCTCTCTCTGTTATAATACAACCTGCCGATAATTATATAGTTTTAGGAGGTCATGTCCGTAGATATAGTCCCGCACCTAACAAAAATTTTATAGCTTTAGTTCGCTTAGATACAACAGGAGCATTCGACACATCGTTTGGAACAAACGGCACAGTTTATGCTAGTTTTAATTTGTTAAATAATAATGAAGACATTTGTAATTGTCTATCAATCCAAACAAACGGAAAAATAGTATTAGGAGGTGTAAATTCTCCTGCTCCTGGTCCTGCTACCAGTCAAAACCTTTCTGTATCACGTTTTAATACAAATGGTAGCCTCGATACTACGTTTAATTCGTTAGGCATAACTCCAGGATGGCTAATTATTACTAATTTTCCAAATTCTACCTTTGATTTTTCGAGCGGTCTTGGAATAAATAGTGTTGGACAAATTATTATTAGTTGTTATATAACAAAAACAACAGGCGCACAATGTTTCGGAATAGCAGCGGTTACATCAAGTGGAACATTGGATAATTCGTTTGGAACAAGTGGAAAGACTGTTCTTGATTTGTCGCCCACTTATAATCTCATAGGTACATCATTTAGTAGTGGCGCTAATGCTTTGGCTTTACAAACCGATAATAAAATAGTCATTACGGGTGGTTTTACTAATACATTAACGGGTGCCGAAGGCTTTTCATTGGCGCGTTTTGATACTAACGGGGCATTAGATTTGACATTTGGACTAGCAGGACTAGGATATATACTTTCGGATCTGGTTTCACCAAATACTGAAATTGGTTACTCTGTTGCTATACAGACAGACGGCAAAGTTCTTATAGGAGGAACGGGTATCAATAGTGAAGATACAGGGGCGAATACTTATTTTATTTTAGCAAGGTATTTCGGATTCCCACCTTTTCCTCCTCCGCCTATACCAATTGTTCCAATTTGTTTTCCAGCAGGAACGCCTGTTTTAACTGACCAAGGGAATATTCCAATTGAAGAGATTAATCCAGGTGTTCATACAATTAAAAAAAACCCGATTTTGGCAATTACGCAATCTTTTATGAATGAAGATTCTATTGTTTGTATTGAAAAAAATTCATTGGGAATAAATATACCAAACAAAAGAACATATATAAGTAATTACCACGGGATTATATATAAAAATAATTTGATTCCTGCCAAACAGCTTGTTGGTAGATTACGTGGCATTTATCATGTTAAATATAATAAACAAATCTTATACAATGTTTTAATGGAAAAACATTACATTATTAATGTTAACAATATGAGTGTTGAAACATTAAATCCAAAAAATATTGTGGCAAAATTATATACAAATGAACATAGTCCAGAAGAAAAAACAAGGTTAATATTAGAAATAAATGAAATTTCTAAAAATAACAAAAATAACAAAAATAAAAATAATTGTGAAAACTATAATGGATATGAAAAAATAACTCAAAATTTTACTAGACGCAAATTTTCTATTTTAAGATACAATCCGTTAATAAATAGATTGAATTTTTATACAAAAAAACATTTTGTATCGCAAAATAATCCACATAATAATACAATCAAAAATCACGTTTCTTTTAAAAAATACAATCCAAATGTCAAGATAAATACACATAAACTTAGATATGGACGTAGAATGCGTTAAAAATTTGAAACTATTTTTGACTATTTGTGAGGATCTAATATAAAATGTTTAATATTGATTTTTGTGTTTCAGTGCGATAATATATAATGAAAATATTTATGCTATTTTCATTATTTTTGTTGGAATATTTTATCTACCCGTATATGGTGCCTTTGATAGGTTATCTCCTAAGAAATTAGGCTTTAGTCCATATAGACCAGGGTAGTTTGGCGTTTTCCAGAAACCTACAAATTTGTTCTGAATTGCCTTGTTTGTTAATGGTTCAAGTGGTTCCAATATTCCTTGTTCAGGAGATACAGAGAGAAGGATATAATTTCCTATAATCGTATCCGACTCCATTACTTGTTTTGGCGATAGTCGCGCAAACCACTCAAACTTTCTACGGCTCAAAATTTCATCGGCGGGGATTAAAATACCATATGTTCCTTGGTATAAATCTAAATAGTTGTTCGACATTAAATCGTCAATGATTATCTGTTTCTCGTCAATCGTCTTTGTTCCGATTTCGATACCATCGATCAAATTTATTCTACCGCTTTCGATGCGCTGCATACACCATTTATCGTATTCGCCTAAAAACTTGACGTCAGCCGTATAATCGTGTGATGACACGCGCTGTATAAAATTACAGAGTTCTCTCGTTGTTTCGCATTCTTTGGGAGCTCCACAAAACGACAAGTTGGGGAAAAAATCCATATCTGTTGAGGTAACATTTCTGTCGACAACTTCGCACACAAACATTTTCTCTCCTCTTGTTCCCTTAATATACAACTCATTTAGGTTCTTCATACAAACAAACGACAAAGGGCAGAACATACCTCCATATCTATACAATAATTTCATCATACCCAACAATCTCATATTCGATAGAATCGGGTCAGAAATAGATGTCATATTAATATTCCAGTCGGGCAATAATCGCTTGAATGAGGTATCATCTATAATACAAATTGTAAATGACTCGTCACATTGTTTTATGATACTCCTCACTGTTAAATATAAGTATGGTTGGTTTAATTCGAGAGAACTGCGCGAACCAAAACTTAACCAGTGCCTAGAATTATATTCATAGGGCACGTGAATCCATAAAATAGGTTTTTTACTCTCACCTAAAGTAGTTCCATCCAATAAATACTTCTGAATTGATTCGTATGTGTCACCCTCTTCTTCTTTTATTCTTTTATCCTCAAACCTTTTATATAACACTCCCAATACGATAAGAATAAAAAATAGTATAAATAGGTTAGTAAATGATTTCATATAATATATTATTATATTTTTATATTTTCATATTTTCATTTGTATTCAATCGGGCTTGCTCAATTAGTTCGCTCATTGGAGATTTTGGTGGGTGTGAAAATTTACTCTTTACAACCAGCGGTTTTCATTTCCTTTTCTAAATATTCGACTAAATTAGAGGTTGATTTTGTATGACATCGCGGAATAAGAGCGTGGACGAACGCCTTATAAGATCCAATCAAGAGCTTTGATCCGAGTTTTGCTGAAAAATAAAAATGCTGAAAATATGACATACATACTTTAGCGAGATGATTCTCTCTGTCTAAAAACCATAGCATTACTTGTAAAAAAGTGTAGACTTTAAATTTAAATTTTAACATTATTATTAAATTTAATTATTTTCTTGGGTGTTGCGTCAAGGCGTCCATTAAATGCTTTCCACATCGTGTAAAAAATAAGTGTAGTTGACCTGGGTCGGAGCCTGTTACCATATCATCCGGAATATATGTAGAATTTCCCTTCTTCCAACACAATAACACCGGAATACCGTTTACCATTTTTTTCGATTTTAAAAAAGAATAAAAGTCAAATGATTTGTCTACATCTATATCGGCGCAAACAACTTCGGGGGGCGAAGAGGCAAAAAAACCGTGAATTGCCGGCTTTACGGTTTTACATGGACCACACCATTCTGCCCCTAATTTAATCACAATCAACCCGGGATTATGTTGTAAAAGTGTAAAAAATGAGTCGCGATTCGCAATCTCGCTAATAACCTGTTTCGACATATATTTATATAATTTATTTAATTTTATATAAATACGCTTTTAGTAATTTAGATCAACATGGCTTTATACAGATTTGTCTAGAATCTGTTTCGTCTGATTCTAGTTTTACCCCTTCTAGTTTTACTTTTTCTAGTTCGACCTTTTCTACTTTTATTCCTTCTTCTTTTACTTGTTTTTTTACCCCCTAATGAGCCACTATTTAATATTTTCATTAAATTTGCGCCATTGTACATATTATTTGAATTTTTATTTTCTCCTGAAGGAACTCTCCTAATTCCGGTTTCGTCTTGTACGTATGTAGTTGCGCCGGTTGATGACAATTCAATACACGTATCGTAGTGTTGTCCTATACGATTATATTCTTTTAAAGCTCCAACACCAGGTTTTCCTACTACATCTGGTGAATTTCTTGGAACAAAAACAGCCTTGATGGCATTTGGGTCACTTTTAAGCGCTGACAATTGCTCCGGCGTTAGCATATATTGCTCACGCAAACTATTATTTATTAATTCTAGTAAATTATTTCTTTTATCAAATTTATTTGGAGCCTCAAATGGTTTAAGCCCTTCAGGTATTTCGCCTGGCAATAATATTGGATGTGCATAACTATCATTTATAAACAAACGACCAAAATTTCCTATAAAAAATATAACTGGAATATCTAAAAAGGCGGCAATTACTTTTAAACGCTGAATCGCTGTGTCAACTATTTCGGGATTAACTGGAAGAGTAAGGCTGCCGATGGATCCGAAAAATAGGTCTTGAGTGAACTCTGTTCCAGGCTTAATTTTTAATTGAGAGCTAAGGTTTGCGATTAGTTCATTTAAATTTTCAACCCCATTTATCATCACTTGGGTAGACGACCCGCCACCAGATACAATAATGGCCGGTGTTTTCATCGGATTTTCTTGCATTTCCCTATTATAATCGCGGTCTTTCACCCCCAATTCTGTCAATAACGCACCTAATGCTATAATATTATCACGGGCTAATGTCCCTGATTCTTCTAACTCGCCTTCCTTATTTTTACTAATTACAATTGCGTCTACACTATATGGCGAAATATTATAGTTAACAATTTCACCCGGCATTAGAACGCTCGAGTCAATTAACGGGGGGTCGCGAGGTTTTTCTATTATTTTATCTCTTAAAGGTCCTGTTAAAATTACTAATACCTTTCCGTTTTTTTTATCAACATTGCTATTGTTAGTAACCTCTGAAGATAAAATTGGTTCCAATATTTTTGATTGAAATTGATCGCGAGTTGTCATTAAACGTAAATAGTTATTATATTCAAATATTAAAATTTATTATGAAAATGTTGAAATTTACTTGTAGCGTATTTGCGATTTTATAAATCTTTTTCCACAATTACTTCCTTGGAAACCTTCCTAATGATTTTTTCTTCCTTTTCAAAATCATTGTCACCTTTTCCGCCCATAGCTTCCATGATAATTTTATTGTATTGATCAGAAAAGCGGGAAGCACTTTTGGCACAATCCGGATGTGCCTCCTTGAACTTGGGAACCATTCTCGCATTTTTATCAGCAACCTTCCTTACAAGCTTATGCATTTTCTTTTGCTCGTCGTCCTTTTCCCATTTGTCTTCATCTTTAATGTACATTGTTTCTCTCTTCTTGTCTGTACAATGAACCGGGCGTTGGGTAACATCAAGGTCCTTGAGACTCTTTACAATAATATTGGAAATGCCTTCTACATAACCTAATTCTCCCACTCTCTCTAGGTCTGATAATTGCAACTTAATTGACTCAACAAAATCTGTTATGTTCATCGCATCTTTACACGTTTCATTTAAGAAAAAATTTAGGTTAAATGCCTTATTATGTGAATTCGTATGTGTTGTATTATGAGTTCCATTTTTAATTACCTCCATCATCATATTTGATTGTTCCATCACCATATTCTTTAACCCACTATTCTCCTTAATCAAAAGCATAATGAGGTCTTTATCTGACGGTTCTATTGTTATTTTAGAATTATTACCCTCTTCTTCTTCACATTCTGTTGTCGTATTTTCTATGTTACATTTCTGCTTGTGATACCATAAACTATTGCGAGCCGCATATTTTCTACCACATTCGCAAGCGAATAATTGATCGGCATTTTTTGGCATTTTTTGTTCTAAAATGTCCAAATTTGTTCTATTTTTATGTTTAGATGTTGCTAAATGTTTACAATAGTTGCTTTGTTTATAGCATATAAAGTCACAATCATTACAAACAAAAGATTTGGCATTTTTTGGCAGTTTTTTCGGTTTATTAAGACTGTAGACCGCTACCATTTTGTTATGTTTCTTAGTATTATTGTGTGCCTCTTGTGCTTTCCAATGAGCAAAATATACTTTACATGGTTCGCAGAATAATTTTGTTTTTTCTTGTAAAATTTTTGCTGTGGGCTCCTGTATTTTTGGTTTTGGAAACGGGTCAATGCTATTAAGGGTTGCTCCAAGTGTTTCGAAATATTCCTGTTCCTTTTTACGTGCCTCATAACTATCTGCACAATTATGAAACGCGATAATTTCCATTTGCCAATTGTTCCATCCACCAGCATTGCGAATGTTATTATATAATTTACAATTGTGATTAGTAGCCTTTACGTTTTTACAGCTTTGTTTATGTGCGTGTCTTCTCTGCACAAAATTAGTAGTAAGCCCTACATAAAGGTCTTTTACAGCAGGGTCTTTACAGAATATTTTGTAAAATATTGTATTGGAATAGTCAATATCAACCTTTGGCATTTATAATAATCTTATAGTATATTTAAATTATAAAATACATATAAGATTTACCTAAACCCTTTTTATTAAAAAGTATAAAAATTTTATCGTAACAAATTGAAAATTATTTTTTTGGTGACCAGACCATAAATTTCAATTATGCAGTTAAAACATGTTATTTCGAGTAAAGTATTTTAGGTTTTCAAAAATGGACAAAAAAAATGTCCAAAATTGAGTTTCCCAAAATACTTTCCCCAAAACAACATGTTTCGTTCTACATGTGTAGGGATTTTTCAAGGCGTATTTTTCCCAAAAATCCTACACAGTTGTAGGGAAATGTCCAAATTTTCAGGACCCCATTTATACATTATTTACATACTTAAAGGCGGGCCTATTTACTTTTTCGCAACAAATCGCTCCAACTCGTTTATGTCTATGTGCGGCAAATTAACGTGCGACTCCCAAAAATATTTACAATATGCCCACACAAAAGTACAATCCGAACTATACCAGTTACTATGGTTTTTCATCAAACTTTCATACAAACTCTCTGGTAGAAGCCGCAAACTTTGTTTGGGTAATACATAACACAATTGAACCAACTCATTCACCGGATTTGGCTTCACACGTTCAACAAATGTTGTGTCAAAATATGGAATAAAATGGATTAGATCGCGTAACAATGGCGGATAATTGTAATTATAACGCCACCTCCAGTCCGCACATCCGGTCGTATAATATTTCATAGTCCACTCAAGACCCTCCAGATAATTAGTACAGATTTGCTTCTTTCTTGTTTCATCGATATCAAGGTCAAACATGGTCTTATAATACCTTACCTGCCAATTCGGGTTGAACGGATTTATATATTTCTCGAGGGCCCGCTCATACATCGGAATAGCCTCAAATTGTTTAAACTTCTCTTCGGGCGACTTATCCGGCATCCTAACCTTCTCTTTTCTGTCTCTATTTTTCGTCTCGGTTTTAATGAATTCTTCCTCATTGTCGCCCAAAAATTGCACCAGCTTTCTAACGTTTTTCCAGAAAATAGTTTTTCCGTCTGTCAGATTTTCATTTGTTCCTCCAATTGTAGCCTTATAAGCCTGTAACATTTTATCCACACCACCGGTTCTTATATTTAGAGACGGGAAGTGCGGTAAAAAATCGTTTCCAAGAAAAAAACACAAAAAGATATAATCATATATCCGGTTCTTCTGTTGTATCGTCGTCAATTCTTCGCCATTATTCATGTCAAGTGTGATAATTTTTGCGAGCTCGGGAATATCTATGACATACGACTCATTTGGTTCTAGTTCTGAATTGATTGACTGAATAAAGTGAGGTGTTTCTCTGAATAGATAGATGTTGTTTGAGATCGGTAGGTGATTTATAGAAAGCATAATAAGATCCGCATCTAATCCATAAATTACGGTATTGGCGTCCTTATGATCATCGGCAAAATCTCGAATGTGCTGGAATAATTTATGCTCTCCTTCGCCACTATCATCACTTCCAGATACAATAATCTTCTTCGCGTTATATTTTAACGGATCCTTATAGGTAGCATACATCTTTTCATTTAATCGTTTCATGAATAACGTTCCTGGTGTGATGGCTGTAGTATTCCACGGATCGGGGTCTACACTCTTATAAATGGAACGCGAAATGTTGTTTTGGTATAATGATTTGTAACGTCTTGAACGCTGCTGTTCAAGTTTTGCTACGGGCGCAACACCATCAAACGCAATATAAATCGTGTTATTTGGCTTTAATTGGTGGATATACTCGTCGATTTTTGAACACAGAGCCTTTATAATAGTATCAATGTCAGATTCGATCAGCTTCGAAAAGTCTATATTGCGAACCACGTCATAAATAATAGAATTACAATCCATATAAACATTGTTTATCTTCATTGTGTGAGCACTTAATTTTTTTATGATGTTCGCATGATTTTTTACAATATACGAAAAATAACTAGGGATTCCCATTTAAATAATATCACAGGATGTGTTTAATAGGTTACACTATATTATTTGCTGACTGTACACTGTTCACGATTTTTTTCTGGAGTTTTACAGGTATATATTGAAAACGACCGACCGACCGACAAAAACAAACGTAAATAATAGGTTGTTATCGGTTATTATTTATATTGTATTAATATATGACTGAAAAGTTTAAACCGGGAAAATGTGAAAATATCAGCGATATACACATTTTAATCGATAAAAAGGTAACGTTTTTCGACGATATTATACAAAAAACGATAATTCACGTCCAAAAAAATAAGATACTAGATATTTTAGGAATAGGGGAAGTAAATACGTGTATTGAAAGATTGGGAGAATTGAGTAAAAAAATAAGAGAAATACACGATGACAAAACATCTACTGATGTTACGATAAACAAGCTACAGATTATTAACAATGAGTTATCATGTCTGCTTAAGGTTTACGGGACAGAAAGTTTTGATGATTTGCTCTTGGTATGTTTTGGAAATAACAATAATAAAATAGTATCAGACGAGGACGAAGCATGTAAACTAGATCTTCTTAAAAAATACTTTCATCCGACAAGTTATAAAGTTGCTACTAAAAAGGACGACTTAAAACAAAAGGGTAGTGACGAAGATGCGATCGAAGGCCTCAATCTTGAGTGTTCTGATGTAGCCGCATCATATAAACAATTCCACATGAAGGTTTATGGTATAAAAGTATTTGTCCGTAACGCGGCATTGAAGAAGGGTCTATACATATATGGTATTGTAGATGACATATTGATTGGATTTTTAAATAATAAGTATATCATTAATGTCAATAAAAGTATCGGCTCTAGTCTACTAGAAAGCGGGTTTCAACCGGAATCCTTTGAAAAATTTATGTCGTCTTTTTTGTTGAAAGATTTTCTGATTTATGACAATAAACATAGCATTTATAGCAGATATGCCGGATTTATGTCTCAAAATACGGCCTTGATTAAAAAACAAGTGTCGCAGTTAGTGCGCGAGTTTGTAACTGATGATCTATATAATAAGCGAAGCACCTTAATCAATTTATTAATATATTCAACGAATTATGAAAATCAGTATCTCGCCTATTTATTATATGATATTCTCTCTAACGATGCCAACGGGAATGTCGACACTCAGGAACAAGTCATCTTATTTGATAGTCTTCCTTGGGCAATAAAGCAACACTTCAAACAAGCAATGAAAAAGACCATACAATATACAAATGAACTCTCAAATTTCGATGTGAATAAAATACCATTGGAGCAGCAGATATGTCTATTAAAAACGTCAGATTCGGTGAAGGAGAAGGCCATGATGAAATTAAAGGAGGTCAAGGCAAAGTCTGAAGACTCAGGGTCAAAGGCGCGACATTATCTCGACGCATTGTTGAAGATTCCGTTTAGTATATATAAGAGAGAACCGATATTGGACCAGATGGGTAAAATTAAAACCCAGTTTCAGGAACTAATATCAAATAAAGAATTAAACGGATTTTTCAATAATATACCGTCGAAGGACAAGTATACAAGCATTGAAATACAACAGGCTATTAAACTCCTTCAAGACGGCAACAAGTCAATAAATAAAGATGAACAAATCGAAAAATTGTGCGCGCAGATGATTAGCGGGGATAAAAAGAAGCTAGTTGTCAATGTAACCAAATTACATCAGATTATGCGAAAATATAAACAAAAGTGTATAAAAATTTCGTCATTAACCAAGGACAGCATTATTTTACATATACAGGAGATTTTACAAAAATACAAGACTGACTCAAGTGAAATGGCGAAGAATATTATACAAGAGTTGTATGCCGAGATGACCGGTGGACCACAAAATATACCCGAAAAGATCGAGATTAAAAAGGGCGCGCAAATTATCAGTAACCATATGGGCGAGATTACAAAATATATGGGTGATGTTAAAAATACTCTCGATAAGGCAGTCCACGGGCACGACAAGGCGAAAAAACAAATAGAGCGAATAATTGGGCAATGGCTGAACGGGACACAAGACGGCTACTGTTTCGGCTTCGAAGGCCCGCCCGGTGTCGGCAAAACATCGCTGGCTAAACGCGGCTTATCTGACTGCTTAAAAGATGACAATGGTGAGAGTCGTCCGTTCGCAATGATACAGATGGGCGGCGATAGCAATGGTAGCACACTTCACGGTCATAATTATACATATGTGGGGTCTACGTGGGGATCTATTGTCCAGATTCTTATTGATAAAAAATGTATGAACCCAATTATATTTATTGACGAGGTTGATAAAATTAGTAAGACGGAACACGGTAAGGAGATTGTAGGCATATTAACGCATTTGTTAGATCCCGCTCAAAATGACTGTTTTCAAGACAAGTATTTTTCGGGGATTGATTTAGATCTGTCAAAAGCCTTGTTTATTTTATCCTACAACGATGTAGACTCGATCGATAAGATTCTATTAGACCGCGTTCACAGAATCAAATTTAGTAGTCTTACGGTGGAAGAAAAATTGGTTATTTGTAAAACACATATTCTTCCGGAGGTTTTCGCTAAAATGGGTCTAGAGGGTATGATTGAGTTTAGTGACGAGGTTTTAAAGTTTATGATCGAAGAATATACATTAGAGTCGGGTGTTAGAAAATTAAAGGAGGTAATATTTGAGGTTGTCGGCGAAATTAATTTGGAAATATTAAAGAACGTTTGTCTTGAGACTGCTGTGCCAATTAAAGTGACAGTTGAGGAGATTAAAACAAAATATTTCAAGGATAAGAGAGAAGTAACCATAAGAAAGGTTCCGGAAACGAGCCTAGTAGGCTTTGCGAATGGAATGTATGCTACTGCGTTAGGAAATGGCGGAACCCTACCAATACACGCAAAGTTTTTCCCGTCTGAGCACTTTTTGGAACTTAAATTGACCGGGCTACAGCAAGAGGTTATGCGCGAAAGTATGCATATATCACTTACGGTTGCGTGGAACCTCACGTCTGAAGAGAGAAAAAAAGAGATACGACAATTGTACGATGGCAAAAATAATAAGTATGGGATTAATATTCACCCTGGAGATGGGTCTGTTCAAAAGGACGGCCCAAGTGCCGGTGGAATCATAACAATTGTATTGTATAGTTTATTGAATAATATTCCCATAAAATCTAGAATGGCAATGACGGGTGAAATACAAATGTCGGGTGACATTACAGCAATTGGCGGGCTAAATCATAAGATTTTGGGGTCTATCAAGGCGGGTGTAAAAGAATTCATATATCCCAAGGAAAATAAGAGGGAATTCGACGAGTTTTATGAAAAATACAAGAAGGATGAGGCATTAACCGGTATTAAATTTTACGAAGTAAGTCACATAAACGAAGCGCTAAGCCTGATTTTAGACAAGAAGGCCTAATACGGCGGATTAAATGTATAATAAAAAATTATATTATAAATTATTATTATATGAACGCGCAAAATTCAACAATGAAAACGGGTACTCCATTACAAATATTCCAACCAATGAATCTTATAGTATGGATAACATTTTTTAGTCCGATAATTCTTGCTACGAGTATAACAAGTTTGTCATTTATATTTCAAAACTTCAAAGGACTTATTTATTTAGGGTTTTTGTTGGCATGCACCGTAATAAGAAATTATGCTTATTGGTATGGTGGCGGAGAACCTGCGGGAAATGATGGAACCATATGTACGTCTATTCAATACAGCAAATACGGAAACCCGACATTCAGCGCATTTGTATTTGCCTTTACAATAATGTATTTGTCATTGCCAATGTTTAGTAATGGGGCACCAAATTTCTGGATATTTATCTCATTGATTGTATATTTCTTTATTGACGTATTTATCAAGATTTATAAGAAATGTCTTGTTAGCACGAGGGATTTGTTCTTAAACGTTTTATTCGGGTTGGCATCTGCCGGGTTAATCGTTACAATGATGTATGCCGGCGGGTCGGGTAAACATTTGTTCTTTAACGAAGTTTCTAGTAACAAAGAGATCTGTTATCAGCCAAAAGAGCAGACGTTCAAGTGTCAGGTTTATAAAGATGGAACTCTAGTTGGTAGCATTTAATACGCGAACTCCTTATTTTTATTACTTAAAGTCATAACAAATATACTTTATTATTCAAGCATATTTGTCTCCAATAGTGGTACATTATTTCTTTGACTTCTTTGATTTCTTCGACTTCTTTGATGGTTCAGCAACAACGGTTTCTTCTACTTCTTTTTCAATAATTGGCTCTTCTTCTACAACAACAGTTTCTTCTATTATTGGTTCTTCTACTTGTGAAATAATTTGTTCCTCTTCTTTTTCAATAATTGGCTCCTCTATTTTTGGCTCCTCTATTTTTGGTTCTTCTATTATTGCTTCTTCTATAATTGCTTCTTCTACTTGTGAAACAATTGGTTCTTCTTCTTTTTCAATAACCGGTTCTTCTACTTGTAAAACAATCACATCCTCTTCTGTAACAATGTTAATTTGAATATTTTCGATAACCTCTATTACCGCATTATTAGCGGGTTCTGGTGGTGGGAGTCGCGGTGGTATTGGCACTCTAGGTAAAAATGCATTTATAGTACCAACAAACCATTTTTTAAAATCGGCAATAACTAATTGTCGCTGGAAAGATTCGGCGATAAGCTTCATATTGCCCTTGGTTTGATATTTACCAATGAAATTGTTAACAACGTTAATGAGATTGTTTCTCGCATATGTATCTATGTTGCCATAATTAAAAAGTTGCTTCCGCTTTTTTGCGTTCACTCGATTATGAAACAAGTAAAATGTGTCTTTAAAGTGTCTTTTTGTTTTCAAATCAGACACTTTTATCTTTGCTAAAAAAATACTGGCATCGCTTGAACACTCCGGGCACGGTAAAAATCGACATATTCTCACAATCATATAAAATAATTGCCCCGCTACACGTGGATACACACGTTCGTCTATTTTCGCTATTAACGTGTGGAATAGTGTCCATACAGCAGGCCCCCAAACTTCAGGTGGTGACATTATATCTAATATATCTAATATATAAAAAATATAAAGATAGAACACAAATATTATTATACAATGAACAAATATAATATAGAGGGGAATATTAGTTTTTATGACGAATTATATAAATCATTGGATGATGAGGTTGCGCAAGACACCGAAAATGACGACATGTGTCTAATTACTAACTTACCACTTACCGACACGCATTTTAAAATGCAATGCGGGCACAAGTTTAATTATATGCCCTTGTTTATGGATATCAAAAATCACAAGCAGAAATTTAATGTGATGGAGGGATCAGGCGGTAAATTGGGGCAGCATCAAATAAGATGTCCGTATTGTAGAACCAAGCACACGGGAACATTGCCCTATTATGAAGAACTCGGATTAGCTAAAATTAACGGGGTAAATTTTTTTGATCCTAACGTCGTTTATAGTAAATCACACGATTCACATTATAACGTGCAGAAGTGCGAGTTTTTAATACCAAATCCTGGTTTTAATCCTACAGGAGATGAGTTGGATCCGAGTGGAAATGATATATTTGAGCCGAATTGCAAGTTCTTTAAATGCGCAAAATACGGCACCCAGTTGAACTGTTATGGGGATGAAAAATATTATTGTTACAATCATAAGAAATTAGCGATTAAAATATATAAGAAGGATGCCTCTAATAAGGTGAAAGAGCAGAATAAACAGGAAAAGTTACTGAAAAAAGAGGAACTATTGAAGCAGCGCGAAGAAACTAAACAAAATGAGAAGTTGGCGAAGCAAAAGGCCAAAGATGAAGCGAAGCAAAAGGCAAAAGAAGAAGCAAAGCTACTAAAGAAAAAAAAGCCACAACAAGAAAACGTTGTATTACACCCAATTATTATCGACTTGACTCTGCCTGATATAGAGGGGTGTGTGGAAATTTTAAGAACAGGTCAAAAGAAGGGACAGCAATGTAATTGTAAGATAGAAAAGGATCAATTATGTAAACGTCATTACAATTTAAAACATCACAAGGTTCCTACTGAAAATAAAGAATTATAACAATATAAATATAAAATATTAGATAAACTATTATGGAGACTAAAGAGCAATTAGTGAATAACATAAAAGAATGGATCAAAATTGACACAGAAATTGCCGATTTAAAGGCGCAAATTCGAGAGAGAAATAATAAGAAAAAGGGGTTAACTGAAAATTTAGTAACCGTTATGAAGAACAATAAAATCGACTGTTTCGATATTAATGGAGGCGCTTTGGTATATAAAACAAACAAGGTTAAAAAACCCATAAACGGCAAGTCACTTTTGCTCGCACTACAGTCATATTATAAAACAGATCCAGCCGTGGCAGAAGACCTTACCAAATATATTATGGATAATCGACCAGAACAAGTGAAAGAGACAATTAAACGCAAGGTCGATAAATAATAAATAAAATTACTAAAATAAGTTAAACATATAATTATAGTTATACTTATTATGGAAAATGACACATACACGCCGCCCGAACCAATTACGTATAATTATAAGGCCAATTTTCGCTCTATAGACGATTGCGAGGGAGTTGATTTAGATAAACCATATGACACAATCTACATATGCGCATATAATGTAAATACTGAAGGAAAGGCGCCATTTTTAAGATATCTTTTAACAGACCACATCGGCTACGATGAAAAAATAGAGTTCCCTATGATCCCCCAATTATCAACAATAAAAACTATGAACGAATGTGTTGCTCACGCGTATTTATGTTTGATCGGATTATTAATGGCAAATGGTGACGATAAAAATATGGACCAAATTACATTCAGTGGTTATTACACCTTTAACGGAAGCATTTATTTATTTTATGATATTACAAAATGCGATATTCAGATTTGCGACATATATCGTAGCAATACTTCATGGTTGGCGCTAATAGACGAAATTGTTAACCATAAGCATTTATGTAATATTCCCATCGATGAATCCGTTGTAGATCTGTTTCTAGCCAATGAAGAATTATGCTTTTTACTGGATAAAAATAACAAAAAGTATGAAATCCCTATAGCCGGGTTTGTGCCTAAACACGAAAATAGATTGGCCTTTACATTTACATTTGGCGAGCCTATTGGCGACAATAATAACATATTCGGGCCATTCAACTATTTTTCCGATTTTTTCACATCGTTTTCAAAAAGTAACGTGACTGAACCGTTTATACGGTCAAAAAATAATAACCGTGACGCTGATTATCTTACCAAGCCCGGTCTAGTTCGTTTTGCTATATTTTTAGGGGCAACTAAGGTGATAGAAAAATGTCCGACTGATCCTATAGACGAGTCTGAAACAAAAAAACAGCGATTGGAGGACGACACATTGGACACAAAATTAGAACAATTAACGATGGGGATATCTGATCACGATGGGAACTGGGCTAAGAATTACGATAGTATCTATTTGGGTCCAATAGAGCTCGATGATGGGACGTATTTCTACTCTAATCTATTAGCAATTAAAGATTATAACCAACAAGTCCCAATAAGTTATCATTATGTCGATAAAAACCTATTAACAGGCAAGGCAACGCATTTTAGAATAGTCTAAGGGGGCAAAATAAGAATGGAATAGGAATATAATAATATTAATTAATGTTATAGGAATGGACTCCATAACATTAATAGGTTTGTCAATTGTGTTACTATATAGTTTAACGCAAATATTAAATTTTTACGGCATAGACCAGTCGGCGTATGGTGCTTACATGTTGTTTTACATTTTTCTCGTGATATGTATACTAGTTTTACCAAATTCAGAACCAAAATCATAAATTAAACCATCATTAGACCGAGCGTTTCGTCATCATTATCCACGTTTATTTGTATTGATAATGTGTTCAAGTTTTCTATAATTGTTTTTATCTTACTAGCCTCGATTTTGTCCTTTAAGTTATCAACAACCTCGCTCTCCATCGGCTCGCGATTATTTAAACTTTTGAATAGATTGATAAAGTCAGAAACCATTTTGTTTTGATCTGAATGTAACCTCTTAATTTTATTTTGTTTCGATATTTTATTTTTAACGGCTTCGCTGGCCTGTTTGGCGCGATTCTCTTCATTGAACCACGGGTTTCTGTGATCGTTCGTTGGTATCAAAATATCGCAAATTTCGGGCTTGACGATTTTTTCAAAGGAAGAATGTCTATTAAAGTTGACTTTGAATTCGCCAACAATCTTTTCTGGAATATTGGGGCTCGTTTCCATCAATCTATCGTATTCCTCCTTGCTCATCTTTATCATCTGTCTCACCTCCATTCTCTCCATAGGATGTTTGGCAAGTTCAATTTTTATGTTTCTGTAGAATTTATCCCACGCTATACTACTAACGCGGTGCGCTTCGTTTAATTGCGTAATTTTAAGAAACTGTTGGATCGTAGTTATAATGCCGGCGGCAATGCTAAATGATCCAACTACCATCGCAAAATAGTTTTGATATGCGACGGGAACACGCTCCTGCGCAAAGTTCGCTGTTCCAGTTATTGTAGAAATAATAATTACTGGGATTGTATACCACGCGTTTAGACGCGCATATAGGTTATATGACTTTGAATGTAACCATCTGTAACACATGGCCTTATCTGCCCATTCAATTAAAATACCTTCGTGTTCTGGCGTCCATTCGACAGTAACTACCTTGGTGGGCTCATCGGCCACAAAATCGTTCTCACTTAAATCGTCGGACATTCACTTGAGTATATATATAATTTAATATAAAATAATAATATTAAATTATATTATCAACGGAATTATGGAAAATAAACTTACAACGTTAAAGAGTGAATTTAACGGAATTATTGCTATTAAAACGAATGTTCAAAACGTGTTTGACGTTTTACAGGTTCGAATTAATAAGCTGAAATTATTTTACGCAGAGTTTATAAAAAATAGTAAAAACCAAATGTTCGTGTTTGGCTTGGACTCATTTCAGTTTCAAAGCAAATTGATTGATATTGAGTTTGATGATATGAAAAGACTGTTTGGCGCAATTATGAACCGAATGTATTGTGAGTATTATAAGCTGAATAAAATAATAATTGATTATATTCTTAAAAGCATAGATGATAAGAAGTACACAGACGGCATTAAACCCAATGAATATCCTATATACAAGGATTTAGAACCTTTTAAAGGTTACGATTTCGATATTACATTAGACATTCATCAAAACATTTTAAATTTGGTAGGAATATTAATGGCTGTGCTAAGCGCCAAGGAAACCGAATTGGCTGTTCACATGTCAAAACAAAACATCGGGTTAAACATTAACAACTATACAACTACGTTTGTTTTTAACAATACGATTTTAAGAGAGAAAATTATGATGTTTATATCATATATTGAATTCTTTCATTCGCTACATACAAAGTATTTGAAACGGTTTAGCACTAAAATTCAACTTATGCATACACATATTGACACTGATATTCGTTTCGACGAGGCCGTTGAAATAAATAAAGAGACTAAAAAGGGTCTGATGGAAGAATTAAATAGCGGCAAAATTGATAAGGCATTGCTGCACGATTTAAGAAAATCAATATCTGTAACATCGCCCATTTCAAGTGGTGAATTTAGTGAAAGCGAAACAAGTGAAGAAGATGGCCGTCCTGATACAGCTAAATCAAGCGAATCATCTACGTATGATAGCGATATTCCGTTTGATGGATTTTTAAATTTCTCTAAAAAGGAAGAGCCGATGAAAAGAACCGGTGCTGCTACCATTGAACCATTTATAGTTCCTCAATCGGCACCAAGTTCTAGAAACAGTATAGCAGTTCCCGACTCCAATATCGCCCTTGAATATGATGCAGTTGTTGATGAAGAGATAGAATCCGCTACTCCTAGCCAAAAGTCAGTAGTTGCTCCTGAAAATGTAACCATTGTGGTCCAAGAAGCGGCACCTGATGTAGAAGAAGAGGAAGAAGTTGTTGTAGAAGAAGAATCTGTGTCTGTTGTAGAAGAAGTTGTTGTGGAAGAAGAAGTTGCTGCGCCCGTGGTTGAAGTAGTAGAGCCCAAGAAAAAGGGCAAACCTCGAAAGAAAAAGGGGACTTAATAAGCTTGGTTACATCGCACCATCACTGCCTTTAAGTTGTTTTTTAATATATAAAAAAAATGAACTAAAGATTTGCCACTATATTATATAACATATATTACAATGGAAAGACGCTTAAACAAAAAGGCAGAGACATATATTACGACCTTCAAGGATAGTATCCGCGAAAAGGCAACGCAGTTGGGTATGACTAAAAATGATCAAGTAAATCAACTCCTTCAATACATCTATGACCACGATAGATTGTCATTCAACAAGGAGGATTTTCAAAAGCGTAAGCGAGTTAAAAATTTCGTTCCTGTCTTTGACAGATGCTGCGCAAAAAGGGCAAACGATGAACAGTGTACCCGACGTAAGAAGGACGGTTGTGAGTTCTGTGGAACACATCTTAAGGGCACACCTCACGGAGTCGTCGACGAATCGAATGAACCTAAAAATAATACCCAAAAAGTCGATGTTTGGGCCCAAGATATTCAAGGAATCATTTATTACATTGATAAAAATATGAATGTGTATCAAGCGGAGGATATTATTAGCAATAAGGTTAACCCCAAAATTATTGCCAAGTATGTTCACGAAGGAGAAATTTACAGTATTCCCGAGTTTTCCATTTAGTATGATAAATCTTTACGTATAAATTTTATTTTGTTTGGATTGTAAAATAAAATTCTTTTTTTTTAATATGGATGACAATAGCAAATTAATACTTAAAATGGCTGGGTTCGAAATTGATGAATTGAAGGATATCGATGGGCTTGTTACACCGCGAGAGTCCTTAATTTCTGATGACAAATACGACCAAATTAAAAAACTTATCCCTGAGTTGAAAAAACATTATAGCTCGTCGTTTATGACAAGTCTCCAGACAAAGGCGGAAACATCCCAAAAATGGCCGCTACTAAATTTAATAAGGCAACTCTTAAATGTACATAATTATAAAATGGAACCGATAAGAAAATCAGACGGATATACCCTGGAAGGGGTTAAGAAATACAAACGCTATTTTCAAATTAAGAAACGAACACCGGCCGCGCAAACGAATAATGATATAAAAAAAATTGAGTTAACCGATGTTAGTGATTTGAATGATATAATAATACAAAGTGACGATGTCGGAGAACCTTCTTAAAGCGGACTACATGTATGCGGATGACCTGGAAAGTAACACAGACGCGAACACGTCTGCTAATTATGTCAGTCTGTCGAAACTTAAAGGCATATTAAAAAAACCAGACCCTGCTGAGGATAAACGAATTGTCGAATATGTAAATTTTATTGTTATGATTGGAATTGTAATCGCATGCGTTCCAATCATAGTTAGCGACCTTTACTTCAGTTATGCTGACGAAATGTGTGTTAATCGCCCACCATCTAATTTAAATATTACAATGAAAATGTATTTACTTTCGTCCGCGTTTTTCAATATGATACTATTGCCACTTGTCGTATTAAATAGTTATTATCTTCCATCTATACAAAACCCGTCGCCTTCATTATATATCTTAAAAATTTGTAGCTTGGGCGCAACCATTATAAATTTAGCTTCATTTACCGTTAATATTATGGGTGCTCTCGTATTCTGGGGAGCAATTTACGGCAAAGAGGCGTGTAGTAGCAATATTTCAACTTATATATTTATTACCATAATTATAAAATTTGTCGCGAATATCAGACAAGCTGTTACATCATTTATACCAAGTGTTTAAAAATCGATCTCAATAGTAGCAAAAGTTGTATTTTTTATTGATCCGCCGTTCGTTGGTTTGGCTCCACCTTTCAAAGGTGGAACAATTATAAAAAAAAAGAGGGTAAGAAATAGTAAAGAATGTAAAAAAATTGAGAGGGTGTAGGAAGGGTAAATGAATAGTAAAAAAGTAATAAAAGAAATGTCATTAGAATTATCAGTCTCAAGTGTTGTGGTAGAAGGTCTTCGCGCGTCAGTGTCAAGATATGTGCAGAGCGTAGTGGAAGCGCTGTCATCAGAATACAATTTTAGTGCGTCGGAAGCGTCGTCAAAGCTGAATTTGTTGGGTCTGAAGGTGAAGGTGGTTGGTGGTCGTAAAGAAAGAAAGGTTGTAGATAAGCCGCCGCAAGACAAGACAGCATTTCCACTGCCATTCAGCGGAAGAAATGTAGAAGAATGCTGCCAATCGCTGCGCCAGAGCCAGGGCCTCTACACGCAATGCCGAAACAGCAAAGCGATAGACGATTTCTGCAAATCGTGTAGCTCGAAAATGGTTTGCGGTGTGCCCGAATACGGTACAATGTCGCAGCGTCTAGCAGTGGGCTTGAATGATTATGTGGATCCCTCAGGCCGCAAGGTAGTCCACTACACCAAACTCATGAAGAAACACAAAGTGAGCGAGGAACAAGTGCTCGCGGAAGCGAGAAAGTTTGGTCAGGTCGTAGATGCGTGCCATTTCGTCCAGCCTGAATCCGACAGTGTGAAGCGCGGTCGCCCCAAGGCGGAAAAGGCGGTCAAGGTGAGCAGCGGTGTCAAGGGCCGCCCAAAGAAGACGAAGAAGGTCGTAGAAATTGACGGCGAAGAGGACGATCTCTTTGCGTCTCTAGTTGCGCAGTCGATCAACGAGTCAGTTGTCTCTGAAGTTGTGACCGTAGATGCTGCGACTGAAGTTGTCGTCTCTGATGCGGCTGTTTCTGAAGTCGCTGTTGAAGTCGTTTCTGAAGCCGCTGTTGAAGTCGTTGTCTCTGAAGTCAAGGCACCTGAGAAGGCAGCAAAGGCTCAAGACAAGGCCGCCAAGGAGCAGGAAAAAGCTGCCAAGGAGCAAGAGAAGGCCGCCAAGCTTGCCGCCAAAGAGCAAGAGAAGGCCGCCAAGGAGCAAGAAAAAGCCGCCAAGCTCGCTGCCAAGGAGCAGGAAAACGCTGCCAAGCTTGCCGCCAAAGAGCAAGAGAAGGCTGCCAAGGAGCAAGAGAAGGCTGCCAAGCTCGCGGCAAAGTCTGAGGCCAAGTCTGCCAAGCCAGCTGAGAAGCCCGCTGCTGCCAAGGCGCCAGTCAATGACGACACTTCCGCAGCCGATGTCGTCAAGAAAATTGAATTTGAGGGCAAGAAATACCTCAAGTCCAAGAAGACCGGCATCGTATACGACTACGAAGAGTATGTCAAGAGCGGCGACCAAGTGATCGTCGGAAAGTGGAACGAGGCAACCAACAAGCTAGATTTCGAGTCGGCCAAGTCGGAGGGGGAGGAGTCGGAGGATGAGTATGATGAGGAGGAATAAATAAAAAAACAAAATAAAAACTAAAAAATATAAAACAAAATAAAAACATACCATAGAACAAAGCAAAAAACAAAAACAAAACAAAAATATACACTAGATCTTTATAATTTAATATCGTAATTTAATTAAACAAATAAAAATAAGGTTAACATACCTTTTTTTATGCGCCTGCTGCCTGCTGCTGCTGCGTAATGTGGGCATTCTAGACTGCGACACCCCACACGAAACCCCGCATAATTTGGCAGCCGAATTGCTATCATGTAGTGCCAAACACCATATGATACTCTATTGTCCTCTACACGTCGTCGTCTCCACTTTTTTTCATTCAATCCATAAAAACCGCATTCGAATTTATTGCCACTTTATTGCCACTTTATTGCCACTTTATTGCCACTTTATTGCCACTTTATTGCCACTTTATTGCCACTTTATTGCCACTTTATTGCCACTTTATTGCCACTTTATTGCCAC
>Ga0247722_10000167_pt1 | contig 41070 bp, 45 predicted proteins | sample MSEWelMarce3H_FC_FD_189094 | JGI IMG/M metagenome (GOLD analysis project Ga0247722, IMG submission 189094) | Subsurface sediment microbial communities from gas well in West Virginia, United States - MSEEL Well Study Marcellus 3H_FC | ecosystem: Environmental > Terrestrial > Deep subsurface >... | reverse complement strand
AAATGCCGAGGTCGCGACCCGACAATGGGAGTTCCAAATCGGCCCGTGCACCGGCATTTCCGCGGCAGACCAGACGTATATTGCGCGGTTTTTGCTCGAGCGAATTGCGGAGAAACACGGGGCTCGCATTTGTTATTATCCAAAACCAACACCCGACGCGAATGGAAAGGGGTGTCATATTAATTTTAGCACAAAACCAATGAGGGAATATGGAGGCATTGATATAATCATGGCGTGTATGGACAAGTTGGCGGCAAATCACAAGGCGCACATAGAGGTGTATGGCGCAGACAATCATTTGCGTTTAACGGGAAAACACGAAACATCGAGTATGGATGTATTTACCTATGGAAAAGGGACGCGGAATACGTCGGTTAGAATACCGAACCAGACGGTTAAGGATGGATGCGGATATTTTGAAGACCGCCGACCGGCGGCAAATGTGGAATTATATCAGGCAACCTCTAAGATTTTTGAGACGTGTTGTTTGTAACGCCCATAAAAAACAAAACCAAAAAACCATATAAACAATAAGCATTCAAATATCTATAAATGTCTAGATATTTGGTTTATACTACTTGTTTCCACCAAGAATCTTATACCGACGTCGTCAAGTTCTTGGTCGACACATATTTCAAGCACAACGCATCTGCATCAAATATTGATTTCCTTATTTACACCACCTCCGAATTGCGCGCTTTCATTGAAGCCAAGTGCCCAGGAAATCCCATCCTGTTCTACGAAAAGAATTTCTACAAAACAATGAACCAGGCCCGCATTTCTAAGATGGATATTTTTGAGTACCCCGAAATCGCCAAATACGAGAAGATCCTCTATTTGGACGCCGACTCCCTCGTATTGCGCGATCTGACCTGCGTATTTGACGTAATCCAGACCGACAAAATCCACGCTCACCAGGAGGGCACTGTGCTTGGTGGTGTCTATTGGGGCGACTATTTGTTCTTGAAAGAGAATCCTAATTATCCCAATACGGAAGCGCTGAGCGTGAACGCACTTGGATTCAAAAATTTGCCCGAACATAAGAAAACGTTCGCTAAGATTAAGCAGGCATTTTATTTGGACATGTATCAGAACAAGCTCCAATTCTACGACCAGCCGCACCTTAATTTTCATTTAATCCATAACGGACTCGCAGACTTAACCGCATATGCGCATTTAATACAAAATCGTTCATCGGCTGAACACGCGATTAAATCAGGGGCTGCAGTCGTTCATATGGCGGGATGTCCTGGACACGCGAACATTAAGATTGATTTATGTCGCGATTTTATACGGGACTATGATCGGATTCAACCGACTGTATCTGAAAATAAATGTTGCCCCACATGTGGAAAACCATTGGATGCATAAATAATATCAGTGTAAAATATACAATGAGGAAAACCACCAAATTGAGAAAACCCACCAAATTGAGAAAAACCCAAATAGGAGGATATGAAGTTTTCACGCAAGAAGAAATAGAAATTCACGAATTAATACAAAAACGATTAAAAGAACTAGAAGAACTAAATAAAGAACTAGAAGAACTAAATAAAAAACTAGAAGAACAAAACGTTGAAACAAGTGACCAATCAATAAAAGACCATCTGAAACAACAAATAAACGAAAAAAAAATAGAAAAACAACAAATAATTAGAGAGATAGGACCGCTTCAAGAAAACCAGAGAAAAATGTATATGAAACAAAGAAGACCAAACGCAACGACAGCAGGTGGTTCCCAAAAAAAACAAAAAAGAACCCGCAATACACGCAATAAATCAAACAAAAAATAATACAATAATCAACCGTATATTATATTATTTATTCCGCTCTGGCTTCCAAGAATTCCGGCATTTCGTTTGGCGGTGGCGGACCATACAAATCCGGCAAAAATGTAGTTTTTGGCGTGAAATATCGAGGTTTCGCCACATACCTATCTTCATATTTGCCCGACCGCACCGCGTTCTCGCTCGCCATAACACCACCCCAGTTCAAATCCATCGGATTCTCACTAATCGGCACTCTCTCTGTACTTTCATGAATCGCATCTAATACGGTGTATTCTCCATTATGTAGGCCGGCTGGATCAAATCCGGCAAACATCCCCTGGTTATATTTTCCATCCCTGGATGCGTCCAAAATTTCAATCGGCTTGCCGTCCAGCATTTTTAGCGAACTGATATCCAAGTCCGAAGGGGTTCCGCCTTGTAAATCAAACGGACTAGGGCGTAACCGATATACGTCGGTGCCCTGTGCAGTGCTCTCATATTGTAAGAACAGTACAGGACAAATCTTTCCCTTGCGTTTCTGGATTTCTAAATAGTTGATGTATTCGTCGAGATTGAAGAACGGTAGCGGATTTTCGCCGTCTTTGTTGGGTAGTTTTGTATTGTAAAGCAAGAGCGCTTTTCCGCGGCGAACCAAGAGGTCAGGACAACTTTCTTCTTGAACTGCACCTTCTGTCGTTACCGGGTTTTCCATCCCCTCGAGAGAGAAAGTTAGGCTGAAATACAATCCTGCTAAAAACAGTACGAATGAAAAAACTAAAAATACTATTCTTCGATCCATTGGCCTATCTATTATATTATCGGCAGACAAATATATAATAGCATAATATATAGCATATGCGTGGAGTAACAACTGTTGGAAAATTATATTCAGATACTTGTGGATTCTGTGTTGAGATGGCGCCCGCGTGGGAGCAGATGGAAAATAAGATCAATGGTAAACAGACCAAGTTTAAAAACGTTATTAAATTCCATAATATAGAGGCCACCAATCTAAACAATGAATTGCCTATGTTGAATAAAACCCTCGTGGGACAAAAAGTTATGGAACCAAATGCGTTCCCAACCGTGTATAAACACGAGAACGGCAAGGTGTCTTATTATCAAGGAGCGCGCGATGTCGAACCGATGACGAAATGGGTGATGGGGTCGCCAAAGAAAAACAAGACTAAAAGACGACAACAAAGAGGACGGCGCACTAGAGGTAAGCGATAATCACACACTTTAAAACAACAGTTTATCTACGGCGGATCTCACACAGAACATGCGATGAGCGATAATACCGCTTATAAAAATAACAAGCAGAGTTTTCCAAAAAGTAAAGCCAAACAAGTAGGCAATTACATAAGATCCAACAATTAGCGTAACAAGATCCATTAGACGTACGGTAAATATTCGAGTGTATTCTTCGCTTCCAGCTTTGCCTAGCACGTCCTTATACTTACATAAATCAACTCCAAATAATTGCATATAGTATAATATGCAATTATCAAATACATTTCAAGCGCTTAAAGGCAACTTTGTTGCTTCGCTTAACAATTCAACCAATAACTGGTATTGACCTTGCTGCCGATACCTCTGGAAGCGCAGACCTTACCAGGTCTGGTGGTTCTCATGCAAGCCAATGTGACGCAACGACCAGGTGTGTGGGTTCCGTAAGCAATGCTTGACCAGGTATCAACTCCAACCTGGGGGAAAAGACCCGCCTTCTTGTTTCCTCCTCCGGAATTTGCGTTTACTAATGATGATGCGAGTCTAGCTCTATTTGTTCCATTCATTAAAACCATTTTGTATATATACCTAAAAGATATATTTTTGATAATGATATAAAAAAATAAGCATTAATATACTAAATAACCAACACAATGATTTTATCGCACCAAAATTTAACTACCGCTTTCAACGTTTCCAACAAATCAATTTTCAATTCGGATGATGATATTCGTATTGAAAAAAACGAGCACGGCGCCGACGTCTATGTATTCGACCCTTACAATCCGCTAAATAAAGAAATCCAACAAAAAGACATCGAGGATATTTTGCGCCGATATGGAATCACCGTCCCCATCTACAACGAAAAGTTGTATAAACGCGCATTTATCAATAAGTCTTATTTGCGCCGCCCCGACGTTGAAAACCGCCAAAATAATATCACAATTGTCCCTAAACCCGATAACTGTATGCCTCTTTTCACCAAATCAAACGAGCGTCTCGAATATCTCGGCGATGGTGTGCTTGATTGTATTGTGAAGTGGGTCCTGTATTTGCGATTCCCCCACGCCGACGAGGCATTCATGACCGAGAAGAAAATCGAGTTGGTAAAGAACGAGGCAATTGGTGCACTGATGATGGAAATGGGCCTACATGAATGGGTAGTACTTTCGAAGCACGCCGAGTCAAAAAATATGCGAACCAATTTGAAGAAGTTGGGATGCGTGTTTGAGTCATTTGTCGGTGCAATATTTTTGGACTACAATAAGGTCGAGGTGAATGACGAGCACGGGTGGTTTAAACACACATTTATGTCGGGACCCGGGTTCCAAATGGCGCAGATATTTGTAGAGAACGTTTTCAATAAACACGTGAATTGGATGAAACTGATAGGCACAAACGACAATTACAAGAATTTGCTTCAGGTGCGAATACAGAAAGAGTTCAAGGTCACGCCAGACTATATCGAGGTATCGGAGCAGTCGGGCGACACCGGGTATCATATGGGCGTTTATCTTTGTTTAGGACAACCCATGTTTGGACTGTCGCATAAGAATTCAGTGCCCTTTACAAATTTCCGCGATTTTCAGGCGATACACGAATATATGTCGGTTCATTCAAAGGTGTTTATATTTTTGGGGGAGGGCAAACACAAGATTAAGAAGAAGGCGGAACAAATTGCATGCGAAAATGCGCTGAGACATTTCTCGAATGATATGTAAACTAAAACATAATATAGTATTTTCTTTATTTATAGTATATTATGAGTGGGTTTCTTAATAGTTTAAAAAATAAAGTAGTAGCAGAACCACCAAAACCATTTATTGTGCGTGTAGGACATGCGGAGACGAAAGAAGACGGCGAACATCCAATTATGAGTGCAACGGGACCGATGAGTGCAACGGGACCAAAGAGTGCAACGGGACAGATTAATGACGAGGTAGTCCAACCAAAACAAGTAAAAATAGTAGACAAACGAGCAGCCACTAAAATTGATCGCGCGCTTATTATGGAAAGATTGCAAATGATTATTGTTGAACCCGTGAAAACAAGGTCGGTTATTAACCCAATGGCTCCAGACAAGTCGTTAGCATCCGATATAAGTGAGTCAAGTGAAGTTACAGATAAGCCATTTCCGATAAGTGAAAAACCTATGGCGTCCGACAAACCATTAATTAGTGAAAAACCTATGGCGACAGATAAGCTTGCGACAGATAAGCTTGCGACAGATAGGCTTGCGACAGATAAGCCAATTGCTGGACCAAAGAAACCCGCCGCCAAACGACGAATTGTGATTGGTGAAAAAATAGACGAACCATTAAATGAAAATGTAGATAAGCCTATTGCTGATAAGCCCGCGACAGAAAAGCCAGCGACCGATAAGCCTCTTACAGAAAAGCCAGCGACCGATAAGCCTCTTACAGAAAAGCCTGTACAAGAAGCCGTTGTAAAACGCCGCTACACGAAAAAGCGCGACGCTGCCGTAGTCGATGAAAATATTAACCTAGATTTAGTCATATTTGGAAAGGACAATTTGGCCGATATGGTGCCCAAAAAGAAAGACAAGATGATTCTGCGTGCATCTAGTTATTACATGAACAATCGACTCCAGTTCATCCAGAAGTTAAACGTCTTATTTAAACCCCGCCGCGACCAATCCAAGGACGAAGAAGTGTCTTGCGAAAAGCGCGCGACCGAGGCATTCGCCCTTCTCACTCATCAAGAAGTGGTACGCGACTATTTGAACTCATATTCGCCTTATCGCGGTCTCTTAATTTACCACGGTCTCGGTTCGGGAAAAACCTGTACTTCCATCGCAATCGCCGAAGGAATGAAATCCGACAAACAGATTCTTATTATGACTCCAGCGTCATTAAAGACCAACTATTTCAGCGAACTGAAGAAATGCGGCGACGACCTTTACCGCAAGAACCAATACTGGGAATACATCACACCTGAAAAGGCGCAAGACTATATCGCGCCTCTCTCCAAGGCGATGTCTCTCCCCGTCGAACATATTCAGCGCAAAGGTGTTTGGCTAGTCAATGTAAAAAAAGAGTCCAACTTTGAAGACCTAACGTCCGTCCAAAAGAGCGAAATTGACGCGCAATTGGATGTGATGATAAGCGCGAAATACTCATACATCAACTACAAGGGTGGCTTGGACAAGGAAAAACTAGAGGCGCTCACAAGTGGGTTCTCTGTGAATCCGTTTGACAATAAGGTGGTCGTGATTGATGAGGTGCATAACTTGGTGAGTCGTATTGTGAATAAACTGAACGACCACGATTCAGTTTCTTACCGCCTCTACGATTATCTGATGTCGGCATCCAACATGAAATTGGTGTTTCTTTCCGGCACACCCATTATTAATTACCCTAATGAAATTGCTATTTTATTCAACATGCTTAGAGGCTACATCAAAACATGGTCTTTCCCGATCATTTCCAAATCGACCGACAAACTGAATACAAATGCAATTTTGAGAATGTTTGAAGCCGACGGATTCCGATTATTTGATTTTATAAGCTATAGTGGTAACATTCTCACTATAACCCGCAATCCGTTCGGGTTTGTGAATACGGTTAAGAGACAAACGGCGGCCAAAGCAGGAGAAGAAGCCAAGGCCGGAGAAGAGGCCAAGGCCGGAGAAGAAGACCTCGCGGAAAAATACAACGGCGTGGCCATAAGTAACGAGGGCAATATCAGCGACGACGCATTCAAGAATCGTATTTTGTCCATTTTACGTAAAAACAAACTCGAGGTTGTTGATTCAAATATCACCATTAAAAACCACAAAGCGCTCCCCGACAATTCCGATACATTTTTATCAATGTTTGTGAATCCAGACACCGGCGTATTACAAAACACGGATTTATTCAAGCGACGCGTTCTCGGATTGACCTCCTATTTCAAGAGTGCCCAAGAGAGTTTATTGCCGGCATACAAAAAGGCGACCGACAGAATCATTGAACGTATCCCGATGAGCGACCACCAATTCAACCTCTATGCAAAGGCGCGAAAAGACGAACGTGACCGCGAAAAGAAACAGAAAAAACAAACAAAGATGGCGGACAAGAGTCTATTTAAATTAGCAAGTAGTTATCGTGTGTTTTCGCGTGCACTTTGTAATTTTTCATTTCCTGACGAGATTCCGCGTCCTATGAAAACAAATAAAACGATTGAAAAATCAAAATCCGAATCTGAAGAGGAGGAAAAAGAGAAAGAAATCGACGAGAATGAATTCGATGCAGTAAGTGTAGATGAGGAAACCGGCGTTGAAACAGCCGACCCAGACGCCCATTATGCGGCCGAAATAAAGGCGGCTTTGCGAAAACTAGGTGAAAACAGCGCCGAGTATTTGTCCAAAGAAGGCCTCCAAACATATAGTCCAAAAATGCTTCACATCTTGGAGAATATAGAAGACGAAGAAAACGCGGGTCTCCATTTGGTGTATAGTCAGTTCCGTTCATTAGAAGGTATCGAGGTTTTCAAGATGGTATTGGAGCAAAATGGATTCGCTGAATTCAAATTGGTCAAAACGGCCGAACGCGAATGGGATATCGCCGACACGAAACCAGGTGATGAAGACAAGCCCAAATTTGTCCTGTATACTGGTACTGAAACCAGCGAAGAGAAGGAAATAATCCGCCACATTTACAATAGCAATTGGGAAAATCTCTCGATCAATCTCCGCAATAGGTTAAGTGCGATACACGAAAATAATTTTATGGGGGAAATCATAAAGATTTTTATGATTACATCCTCGGGTGCTGAGGGTATTAATTTGGAAAATACCCGTTTTGTTCATATTATGGAGCCATATTGGAACCCAGTTCGAATTGACCAGGTTATTGGACGCGCACGTCGTATTTGCAGTCACAAAAACCTCCCCAGGGAGCTACAAACGGTTCGCGTTCACCTCTATTTATCCACTTTCTCCGCCGAACAAATGAAGAGCGAGAAAAACATTGATATTCGCGTGAATGACGTCAGTCGGGTTGACCGAAAGACACCTGTTTCCACAGATGAGTATTTGTTCGAACTGTCGAATACCAAGGAGACAATCACACAACAGATTTTGACGGCGACAAAGGAATCCGCCATGGACTGCGCGCTCTATAACAAAAAGGATTCGGACGAACCCCTCGTGTGCTACAATTTCGGCAACGTATTTTCCAACGATTTCTCGACACTTCCCGATATGGATCAGGATGCAACCCATAATCCCGTGATGAATTTGAAGAAAACCAAAATCAAGGGACGACGCGTCAATATTGAAGGTCGCGAATATATATTGGAGACGGGAACCAACAAACTATACAATCCGACCGATCAGACATTTGAGGGTATGTTGATTATGGACAAGCAAAACAAGAAGGCGTCTATACGTACGGTGATGGAGATTGCTGAGAATCCATAATCATATTGCAATTAATTAGGGCATGTGTCTGTACATAAATAGCACCATGAATAAGTAAATGATTTAGTTTGTAAAACGGCTGAACCACAATTAGAATTGCAACCACACAGTTTATTATTAATAAATCCATATTTGCTGTAATGCTGGGAGTATTATAGAAAATCAACAAAATATCAATTCCGGATGGAACCATTACAAGCAGATAAAACAAGGTTTTGTAATAATTCGGTTCTTTGGAATCGCTGTCGTATATGAATTTTTCACCTTTAACCAACAGTTTTATCAAATATATAAGAAACGTAATCATGGCCGCAATATGAACAACTGCTGTAAATAATAATCGATTATGCTTATAAGGTGTATCCTGCATATAAGGAGTATCCTGCATATAATTCGTTAGAGCCACACAAAATGACCGAATATGGATTGATAACGTATCAAATATATATGGAAATATTATGTCTTTTGATGTATAGTTTATAACCGTATTGGTCTTATAATTATTCACGAGAGTTCTATGGTAAATAAAACTACCAAGCGTAAGACTCGCAATTCCGACCACATCATAAAAAAATACGTCATTTGAACCATACCTGCTAATACCCGCATACAAGTTTGAAAAAAATGTATATTGCAAAAACAATTCTGCGGTATAGTCAGTATTGATTTTTGGGACATACTGAATAATAATACTCTTGTATAATTTTTTACAAATTAAGGAAAACCAGTATAAATTAATTATAAACAGTCCAAATACACCGGAATATGCGTATACAGAATCAAAAATATTATTGTCCGTATATTTTGATATTATTGTATATGTTTCCGGGTTTGTTAAAAAGTAATAATAGTCATAAATACGCAGTTTTGTGAAAGCCGCGATAAATAGAATAGAATTAATGCTTTTCGCAATTTTCATGAACGTGCCTTTTGATTCCGACATCCAATAATTAAAAATATAAAATATTGAACTCAATTCGGTCGACATCATAGCAAAATAAATATACGAGGAGTCATAAATATTCATATTGTATAAAATTGTGAATGATATCGCAGACAATGTTAGTAAATGATGCAATATCATTTCTTTTTTACAAAAAAACAAATCCACAAAACAATAAGAAAAAATCACATAGGTAGTCGGTTGTAGAAATGTATTATAGTCAAAGTATTTATAGGCGACTAATGACGCCAATGATACAGATGCTGTGAAAAAACTTACAATATTATTGTATTTTTCAACAAGCGGATTCGCACGTAATTCCCAAAATCGCTGCATATAAATATATAAACAATTTGGAATGGGTTTATATATTTTCATATTGTTTTTATTGGACAAAATAGGGTGATGAAGATTGCTGAGACGCCATAATCATATTACAATTGATTAAGATACATGTCTGCATATAGAGAGCAGCATGAAAAAGTAAATGACTTAGTTTGTAAAAAGGCTGTATAGTCACTATAATGGCTATAACAACATTTATTATTATTAAACTCATTTTTGCAGAAATACTGGGAGTATTGTAGAAAATCAACATACAATCGATTCCAGACGGAATCATCAGAAATAGATAAAACAAGGTTTTATAATGATTTGGTTCTTTGGCGTCACTATCATATATGAATTTTTCGCCAGAAACAGCAATCTTTAATAAATATACAAGAAACCAAAATATGCCCGTACTATGAACAATTGCAGAAAATATAGCTCTCCCATATTTATCTGGCGTATCCAGCATAAAATGTGTCAGAACCACGAAAAATGACCTAGAATGAATTGCGACTGTATCAAATATATAAGGAATTATTATTTCATTGGACGTATAGTTTATAACGGTATTAGTCTTGTAATTATGTACAAGAGTTCTATGGTAAATAAAACTACAAAACCCGAGTAAAGATATTCCAAACACATCATAGACAAATGCATCATTTGTTCCATACTTGGTTATAACCGCATATATGTTTGCGAAAAATGTATACTGCAAAACTATTTCCGCAGCATAGTCAGTGTTGATTTTTGGAATATACTTGATGATAATGCTCTTGTATATCATTTTACAAATAATAGAAAACCAGTATAAATTCATTATAAACAACCCAAATAAAGAAGAATAAATATGTAAAGAATTTATAATATTTCCTGCTGTATATTTGGAAAAACTAGCATATGTCTCAGGATTTGTTATCACATAATAATAGTCATACACACGTAATTTTACAAATGCGGATATTAATAATATATAATTAATTCCTTTAATCGTTTTCATAATTGTGTTTTTTGAATCAGATAACCAAATATTTAAAATCAAAAACAATGAACTCAATTCCGTGGATATAATTGAAAAATAAACACTTTTTGTATCTTCTATATCCACACTATGAATATAACAAAAATATATACCAGACAATGTTAGTAAATGATGTATGAATAAGTCTTTTTTACAAAAAAACAAATCCACAAAACAATAAGAAAAAACAACAAATGTGGTTGGTTGTAGTAATGTAGTAATGTCGAAGTATTTATAGGCAACTAAAGACACTAACGATATGGATGCTGTAAAAAAACTCGCAATATTTTCATATTTTTCAACAAGCGGATTCGCGCGTATTTCCCAAAATTGCTGCATAAATATATAAACATTTTTGAAATTGGGTTTATATATTTTCGTATTGTTTTTATAAGGAATCAATATAAATGGATTTTATACCTCTATATAATGAACCAATATTTGAACGAAACCAATCAAAATATGATTTGGAAGGTGATTAATAATGCGCCTCAAATCATCCAATATTTTCAAAAATATCCCCCTGGAACCAAGGAGAAATGGTTCCAAAGTATTATTGGAAATATATATCAGCAATTCAATGGATCCAGTTTGTCGCTTAAGGAATTAAACAAACGCACGTTGGATTTTATGCTACAGAGTATAGAGGCACCGCCTTTAAACCAACCTCAAAGTTTTAATAACCAACAACAAGGTTTGAATAACCAACAACCTCAAAGTTTTAATAACCAACAACAAGGTTTGAATAACCAACAACCTCAAAGTTTTAATAACCAACAACAAGGTTTTCAACCAGCATTTGACCCAAATAATACGGTTAAACCTCGCGAACAAATTCTCACCGAACAGTTTGAGATGCGAAAAAAAGAATACGAATCCATGGTTAAAAAACCCGTCCCAAAAGCAGAATTCGCCAACGCAATCAAAGACGATGTTATCAATGATATTGGGTCTGCTGTAGAAGAATATATGAAACAACGCAATGCTGATATACCCGCATATGCACCCATAAAAACAAATGAAGAAATTAAACTGAATGTAGAGGAGTTGCCGGAACCAAAAAAACGGGTTCAGTGGGGGGACAATAGTGAGCGTACGTTTGATAACCAGCAACCGGTGATTGATTATACGGAAAAAATCAAGATACTCGAAGCGCGTATTCAACAAATGGATGCGATTATTAATGGAATGATTGGTAGGATTGAAAGCTTGGAACAACGGGTGGATAAGGCATAGGGGGTAAGACCGAGTAGCGGTCTTTATCGGTCGGCAAGGCCTTTTAACGGTCGGCAAGGCCTTTAAAAGATGCGTTTCTTAATATCAAATCCCGCCGGTAAATGAGCACATTTCAGCGGCGGTACATATCCACCCGCTCGAACTCGTCGTAAAGCAGAAGACGTATCATTGATATCCCGAACCGTCGTATACGAGTTGGCTGCCGCGTTTTGCATACCCTTGAAATTGGCGACACGTCGTCTAGCAACAACCGACGATGCGTCCCGGTTTCCGCCAATGAATTTCTTCTGTTTGTCCACGGCAACACTATGTCCACCATTTGAAATCTCCTCATATGCGCGGCGTCCCATCATATTGGTGCTTCCTCCGTCCGAAGTCAAGTCTTTTTGCGGCATTGATTTTGGAAAAGAAAGTGTGCCGTTATTTAAATTATCTCGCGTAGGAAGTCCGTTCATAATATATATTATATGCGTGTAAAATATATTATTTTGATGTTTTACCACTCAAATCATTTTTGATTAAACATCATCATTTGTCGTTTATACAACCACTCTTTTTTCATATCCAACATCAAATGTGTATAATTGGTATGCGTTTTCTCAATATCACTAAACCCTTCTCTCTGAGATACAGTAGGTGGTGTTATAAAATAATATAAGTCTGTTGTTTGTAGTCGTTTCCAATACATATCAATTGCATATTCATGTTTGTTTTCCGGGTTTGAAATTAACAGTTTTAATCCTTCTCTAAAATTACGAATAAGTTTATCGTAATAATGCTGTCTAACAATATATCCAGTAAGTGTTTGGTTGTTAAATACGCGCGCACAAAAATCCCCAATTGGTTGATATGGCGGAATCGTGTTACCGCCAATCACAAGAACATCCCATTCAGAAATGTTCTCGCAAAATTTTTGAAGATTTTGCATCAAAAGTTCGGGGTTTAAAAAACAGATGTCGTCCTCGCAAATAAAAATATGAGGCAAGCCTTCGTCTCTCGCTTTTTCCAAACATTTTATGTGGCTCATAGAACAACCAATTGCGCCACTTGCGGCCTTGATTGCGTTGAATCGTGTTCCAATATTGGGTTTTAGTTTTGCAAGTTCGTGTTTGACCATTATAAGACGATCTACACGATGCTCTAAATTTATAAAAAACAGATGTTCAAGTAGTTTATCGGGCGTAATAGGTGTAATAGGCGTAATAGGTATACTAGTCGTATTCAACATTTATATAGTAATTATGTTTATTTTTATGTTGGTTATTGTAATATTTGTTTTTACTCGTCCGACATTCTTGGCGCCAAATAAACGACCAATCGCGCTTTCGTCGTCTCGTCTTCTTCGTCATCATTCATCTTCTCTAGCAAATAGGTCGATTTCAGTGGATAATTCTCACTAATTTTAATATTAATTGTATCGCTCACTTTATGGAACGCGCATATATTCACCAAATGCGACAGCGAAAACGACAATTGAAGTGTCTCTCCCTCATTTATCGCAAACAACAAAAGATCGTCTATAGGCACCACTACGCTCATATTTCCCGACTCTTGACTATTCGAAATCAGCCGAATCTCGTCCTCGCCACATTTAATATGCAAGTCCGCACCAAACTGTTTAAGCTGACCCACAATGTTTGCAAAAACGGGCGCGGCCAATGCGAATTCTGCCTGATAATCCGTCGCTGGAATTTCCATCATTTCCGACTCTAATTCAACCAGCGGTAGCTCGAAATGCTTATCGAATGCCGCGGTTTTTGTTTTTGATGAAAAATCAATTTGAAGTGTGTCTCCATTATCGGGATCGTGTTTGATATGGATTTCCTGGACGTCATCACGCGTGTTCAAAATGCGAAAAAACAACGCGACATTGACCCCCACCACAATATTTCCCTGACCTGGATGCTCATATGCGTCAAACCACTCGGCCGGAATATACAATTCAAAAATGGAAATGTGCGACGAGTCCATACCCTGGGCGTAAACTCGGGACTTCTCAAACATTATATTCACGTGCTCGCAAAACAGCTTCAAGTGTTGAAACACACCTGTGAATGAGCGCGCTTTTTCCTTATTTGTAATAGATACGTTCATGGTATATGTATTTATAGATGACCAGCTGCGTTTATATTCGTTTTGGGTATAATAATGATTCGCTCGGTGATTATATTATCCAAAAATGGCTGTACTATTTTGTATCCGGCTTCCGCAAATGACGGTGGATTCTCAATATATACCTTACCCAACGATTTCAAAAAATTATTACCATTTCGCAATCCTTCCTTTGAAATCACCAGTACAAAATCCTTGTATCGCTCGATTGCAGACATTGTTATGCCTAGCACATTCACAATGATATCATAATTTGGATACGATTTTAAGATTTCGCCCGTTATAAAAAACGTCCGATCCGCCAAACCCAAATAAATGGACGGATTAGCCACAAGTTTAAAAAGGGGATAATTAAATACGATACGATTCTCTTGTACCGACAGTATTTGTTCAAAAACCATATTCATATCTATTTGCTGAATAACCTGAGACGCACATTCAAGTTTTTGTTTGTTTTTGAAAACGAGATTTTTCTGATTTTCTGAATAGTATTCTTGTTTTGCTTTTTGGATTTTTTCTAAAAGATCATCTCCGTCGTTCATCCTCTATGTATAATAGTATGCAAATGTTTTATTATGTTTTGAAATAAATATATTAAAAACATGCACAATTAAATATATATAACATGAATTTAGTTGCAAAGAATTTTTCTATCAATTCTAATAGACCAAGTGATATTAATGAGCATTTGCCGATATTGGCCAAGTTCGCAGAAGAATGTGAGAGTGTTATTGAGCTCGGAGTTAGAGGGTGTGTTTCAAGTTGGGCATTTTGTTATGGATTGATAAATAACGGTAAGCAAACCAAAAAAATGTTTTTGAACGATATTCAACCGTGCAATATTACCTTATTACTTGAAGCTGCAAAATCACCAGACGTAGGTGTTGATATTTCTTTTCAATGGATAAATGATTTGGAATTGTGTACCGATAATTTAGAAACTGATTTGACGTTTATTGATACATGGCATGTATATGCCCAATTGAAACGAGAATTGGAGAAATTTAGTAAAATTACAAAAAAATATATTATTATGCATGATACTGTGGTCGATGCATTTCAGGGGGAAACTATACGATGTGGTTCCAATGCAACAAAACAATCTTTAGAAACTGGTTATCCTATTGAAGAAATTAACCGTGGGTTAGTGCCTGCAATAAAAGAATTTTTAGAAAAAAATCCAGATTGGATTTTATTTGAACATTATGAAAACAACAATGGATTAACAATTTTGAAACACGTTTAGGAAAACGATGCGTTTAAACATGCTTTTTATATTTCGTTTAACAAAATATACAATTCACAATGAGTAAAGCGAATTCGAGTGCTAGACAAAGACGCGCTGGCGGTGCAGTATTGCCCGGCCAGGATACCAAATCTGTTTCTGCCCCATCTCCCCTTGGTTCTCCTCAACAGCAGAATGGCCTATCTTTGCAACAGGTTATTGCGCTTGTAGATAAACGTCTTGTTGCGTTAGAGACATTTGCGAAGGAAACAAAGACCGCACCTCCTTCTACTGAAACCTCAGTATCCACACCTTCTGTAAATCCCGAAGAGATTAACGCATTGGCTGACGAGTTTAACGGCAAATTTGAATTACTCGCAAACGAACTAGCGGAATTAAAGGATATTGTTATGAAACTTCAGTCGTATACCATGGAGGTTAATAAAACACTCATGCAAGATCGAGTACGCATGTTGTCCGATCTGGGATCCGGAAACGAAATTGAAATTAATGTCCAGGAATTGGGCGGCGAAGGATTTACCATGTCTAGTTCTGAATAAAAATGTTTGATTATGTTAAAATATAGAGATAATGCTACTTTTGTATTATCTCTATTATGAACGCCTCTATTTTGTCTCAAATTGAGGAATTGGAAACCCGGGTTTACCGCGCGCATCCCGAATATCAATACTTGTATCTGATACACCGAATATTAAATACCGGCACGATGGAGGAAGGTCGAAATGGAAATACAAAATCCGTCTTTGGAAATAGTATGCGGTTTTCGCTGGCTGACGGTATTATCCCGTTTTTAACCACCAAACGTGTTGCCTGGAAAACATGCTTCAAAGAGTTGATGTGGTTTATTCGCGGTCGCACCGACAATTCTGAATTACAAAATGACGGTGTCCATATATGGGATGGAAACACCACGCGTGAGTTCTTGGATTCGCGCGGCCTTAACCAATATAGAGAAGGTTTAATCGGCCCCGGATACGGATTTCAATGGCGGCACTTCAACGCCGAATATGACCCGGCGACCGGTGATATCAAGGAAAACGCGTGGAATGGAATTGACCAGCTACAACAAATCATTGATGCGTTGAAAGACCCCGCTCAACAAACGAGTCGGCGACTCATAATGACCGCGTGGAATCCAGTTCAACTAGACGCAATGGCGCTGCCGCCTTGCCACATCCTTTCGCAATTCAACGTTCGTGAAGGCAAATATTTGTCGTGTTCCCTCTATCAGCGCAGCGGCGATGTTGGACTCGGCGTCCCTTTTAATATTGCTTCCTACAGTTTTCTAACGCATATATTGGCGAAACATTGCGGTTTAATTGCGGACGAATTTGTGTATTATTTGGGGAATGCCCATATTTATGACGATCATTTTGAACCTCTAAGAATACAATTAGAAAGAGAGCCGTATCCATTCCCAAAAATAGAGGTTATTAAAAAACACGAGAGTATAAACGACTATACTTTGGACGACATTGTGTTTTTGGAGGAATACAAGAGCCATCTCCCGATTAAAATGAAGATGCGCGCATAAAGCGACTTTTAAGCGCGACCGATAAAGCGACTTTTAAGCGCGACTTTTAAGCGCGACTTTTAAGCGCGACCGATAAAGCGACTTTTAAGCGCGATCGATAAGCGACTTTTAAGCGACCGATAAAGCGACCGATAAGCGACCCGTAGTTACCGTAGTTTTAGCTCCATCACCGTATACAGTTTGTCCGGATCGCATTTTTCGAATTTCATTAGATACGGATGCGCCTCTAATGTGTAATCAACCGCTTCAAAACCGTATCGCTGGTAATATGAAACAACATCATCCACCGAACTCAACACGATTTTCACGGATTTGGTTTCGATCTTTGTTTCCTCGCGTATTTGTTCAATAAATCCGTCCAACAACATGGACGCATAGCCCAGGTTCTTGAATCGTCGCTGTGTGCATATCATCATTATGTAATAATAGATGGTGTCGCTTCGCTTCTTGTTTTGTTTGGAATAAATCATGCACGACGGACAACTGCGAACATCGAACTCGGCGTCCATACAGTAAAACGCGGTCTGATTGGTCTCATATTTCAGCAAATTTTGGACGTATTTTATATCAATTTTGGGGTATGAGAAGTAGGTGAATATCATATCCACATCATTTTTGAACTCTTCGACCTTTTCCGTAAGCTCCTCTATTTCGGACGTATCTATGATTTTGTTAATGATATCTTTTCCGAAAAATATCATTTTTTGATTTGTTTTATATTTTCGACTCAGAAAATAGTTCCGTTCAATTTTACTTGAAATGGTCAGTATATAAAATCCTGTCCTACGGTTTTATTCATAAATATAATATATAATGACCGGATATTTATGGATTTTGTTTAGTTTTGCTTTACTAATTGGATGGATATACACAAAAGATACTATACGAACTGATAAGAATTCAGGTAATATGGATTTTCATACATACATTGCTGCTTTAATTGGGATTTCGCTTATTTATAAAATTGTAGATAAATTTTTTATGAAAGCGAGATAATAAACAACGTATAATAAATTTATTTCTATATATCATATACATCACAATGGACAACATTTTGAATGAAGCCAAAAACATCAATCACAATTCGTTCATAAACCATGTTTTCTCCACATCCGAGGAAGGCAAGGCCGAGATTCTGAACGTAATCCAATATTCACTTTATGGTGTTCTTCCGATTGTTTTATTGAATAAGACCGTCCAAAGATTCATCCCCGAGGCCGACGTAGAAAAGTCGTCACTCGAACTTTTAGCCGAAATTTTTATCCAAATCGTCGTTATGTTCGTCGGAATTGTTATCATCCACCGCGTCGTTACATTCTTCCCTACATACAGCGGTTTCAAATATGAGCAATTCAATTTGACCACCGTCATCTTGGCGTTCTTGGTCATCGTGTTGAGTTTGCAGACCAAATTGGGAATCAAGATCAATATTTTGGTTGACCGTGTGATGGAATTGTGGAACGGACCCGGAAAAGACAGCAAGGAAAAACCGCGCACTCGCAATCCCGCGGTTTCCAATCATTCGCCGAGTCAGGCCGACCACGCAGACAGCCACACGGTTCAGACCGGTATGTTCCCACCCCCACCCGCGGTAACCAATGGCGGAAACGGAAACGCAGGATATGATTATATGGTGAAAGTCAGCGGTTCTGGAGCACCGCAAAATGACTACAGTGATATGGGACCCGCTCCCGCAAATGGTATCCTTGGTGGTGCTTTCGGAAGCAAATTCTGGTAAATAAATAATTTATTCGTGATATAATAAATTATTTGGTATACAATTATACCATTTTGGAACCATAAAGTAACCATAAAACAATGGAAACAAAACTACCAACAATAAAGCCTTTACCGGCAGAAGCGAATGTAGGACCCATAAAGTAGTAGAAAGCAATGGGGAATAGAATATACGAGAGAACGGCGTAAAACACCATGATTCCGGCAAAGGTTGCAATATCAGACATTATATACTAAGTTTGGATATTTTCTCATAAAATTGAACACTGCCATTTAATTTCATCTAAATCATAAACATATAAACCCAACCACACTTATTATTTACGAAAATGTCCAGAAAACTCTTTTGTGCTGTATGCAAGAAACACGGCAAGTCCGAAGCGGAATACACTTCCCACAACGCGCGTGAGGAAAACGACGAGACCAGCCGCCCTTTGTGCCCCATTTTGTGCGATATGAAATGCAATCGCTGTGGAAATGTGGGACACATTGCGGCAAAATGTCCAGACAAGGCGTGTGTGTTTTGTAATAACCCGGGACATACCGTGTTTTACTGTACGAATGCGCCGAGAGATCAAATTGATGCCTTCTTGAGACAGCGAAATCAAGACTATGAAGAACGCAAATGGAGAAACCAAAACGGACGGTTTGAAATGCGAAGAAACGACCAAAGGAACGACTCAAACCAAAGGAACGACTCAAACCAAAGGAACGACTCAAACCAAAGGAACGACTCAAACCAAAGGAACGACTCAAGGGTTGAAATGCCCCTTCCATTTAGACAGGGCGGTGAACCATCGCCAATGTTTCGAAACAATCAGCGCGATGAAAGACCCCCTATGTTTAGGGACAATCGTCGGGACCCTATGTTTAGGGACCAAGACAATCGGCTTCCTGCGTTTAGGGAGGAACAAAGACTTCCAATGTTTAGGGAAGAACAAAGACCTCCTGCGTTTAGGGAGGAGCAAAAGCCTCCTGTAAAAAAAGACGAGTTTCCCTCACTCACCAAGGAAGAGGATTTCCCAGCACTAGGAAAACCAAAAGCTTCTGTACCTGTGCCTGTTTCAACTAACAAATTGAACTTTGTCGGAGTAGCCAGTGTTATGCTAGCCCCTGTTCCCAAGCGCGTAGCCCCCGAACCAAAATACGAGCCCGAGTATCCTATATACGCAAACGAAGAGGAAGATGAAGAGGAGGAAGAGCTCGACATATTTGAATACAGAGAGCGTCTATACAACAAATTAACGGACGAGTTCCATAGAAAAAACACATGCGAGACGTGGGACGCCGCATACAAGCGAATCATGAAAATCGTGGATTCAAACGCCATCAAGTATGAAAACTATATGGCGATGAAAAACAACAGGTCAAGTGCGGCCGGACGCACCGAGGATGATATTGGTTATTATTACAGCCGAAACGATACGGATAACGATTGGTAAAACATATATTACAAATTTTAAACTTTAATTAAATAAACAATTCAAAATTAGACGCATTTGTGTCTTTTTTTGTAAAATTGAACCCAAGAATTGTTTTTATCAAATATTATATAAACAAACAAATGTCGGATAATAAACCCAATAATAGTAAACCAACCATTGAGCCTGATTACAACGCATTGTTGTCGCGACTCAAAAAACGCGAAGCAGATCGGGTAAAAATAGTGAAAGAATTTAAAATGCTATTTTCCAATACTAAATGAGGCCTTATGATAAAATTGAATAAAATCCATTTTTATCAGTAATATCAAAATTAATACACACCATAAAATGTCGAAACAAGTAAAACCAACAATTCCCCACGATAACATAAACATATGTTTTGTCGGAGGCGTTTCAACCGGCAAGTCGACCGGTTTGAACGGCGTCTTCTGTCAAAAACTAACCGAATGTAAAATAAAACGCACAACCATGGTTCCTACCGTCTATGTAGAGAATGAACATAATTCAAATCCGTTTATTATAACCCCATCCGAAGAAATATACACGCAAATTGCTAAGAAAAACGCAGAAATCATTGAAAAAACCGAAAGAGGACTACAAACTACCGTCGCAGATTATGAAGAACTTGTTTTCAACGTTGGAAAACTGGACATAAACATCATAGAGGATTCATTCGTTAATGTAATTGATATGCCGGGGCTCAATGACGCGCGTACCAAATCCGTATATTACGATTATTTGGAAACCAATTTTCACAAGTTTAATTTGATTGTGTTATTTGTAGATATCCATTCTGGTCTGAACACGTCCGATGAAATCGATATTGTAAATTTTATAACCGCGAATATACTTAAGCAAAGAGAAACCAACGGGCGTGAAATTTACACTCTAGTAGTTGTGAATAAGGCGGACGACATGCAGCTAGACGAAGCGTCGGGAACCATCAATTTGACAGGCGAACTGAAAGAAATGTTCGACCAAGTTGAACATACCGTAAAGGACGAATTTTCAAAGCAAAACATTTCCAAAAACTTGATTGGGATTGTGCCGTTATGCGCGATTGACGCGTATCTTTATAGGATGGTTCGTAAGTATGGGCGCGAGTTCAAGCTTTCGCCTGAACAAATTTTGAAAATTGGTGTGAATGAGAATGGTAAGAAGTTCAGCACGCTGAAACCCGTGGTTCAAGAACAAAAAGTGTATGAAATCCTGAATGACACCACTTTTATTGAGACCATGATAAAGTTGTCGGGGTTTAGTGAGGTTGAACGTATTCTACATAATTTTCTCAAAAATGGAAACGCAGGTAAAAAAATCCGTATAAACAACCTATTGTATGAGATGAGAAAGCTTCCGTCCATCGACAGTTGTAAATGCGCTGGCGGTAATATGATTGGAACCGTCGGGGTTTTGGGTGGTGTTGTTGATAGGTATATGAATATTTATACACGAATCAAGTCAATCGATGAAACTATGTTTGAATCACATATATGTGCGTTTGTAAGTGATATACAAGAGTATATCAAAAGCGAGATTTTGACGATCTCTGAATTAGATGGTGTTGTTTCATATTACGACAAGTTTATTATGATGATTGTAAAACCCTATTTTACAAAGTATTGCAATGTTAGTGAATATTCCGTGTTTGTAAAAGAACATATCAACCGACTTATCCGGGATTTGTTTTCATCGGATGTGACAGACACGGATATTATATTATGCTTGACCGTATTGCGACAGGTCGACGGGTTTAACGCACACAATGTCTCCAATTTGTTTGCCTGCTTGATAGCAAATCCACGTGTAGAAAATACGATGCGGTTTGAAGAAGAAACTGACCATAAATTGGTTGGCGTATTGTTGGACTGCGTGAAAATTGGTGTTTTAATGTCGGATATACTTCGGTTTATACTTATAAATAAAATGAACAGCTGCGGTTCTCTTTACATACGCCACCTGATATATCGGAAAATGGGCGAAATCGCGCTTTCTGACTACATTTATATTTGTATGCAGAAACCGTCGCCGGATATGGTCGTGCGCGGATTAAAAGAAACTGATATCAATGACCCCCAATTTGAGATGGACATGTTTTATTTGAAATATGAAAAGATGCATGGAATGAATGTTGTGTAGAGGATATGATGAGAATGATTGTTTTTTACATAAAATTGAAAGAATCATAGTAAATTATAATATGATACACCAGAAATAAAATGACCGACGCTTTTACTATTAAGAACTACACAATTTTGACTTCGCTCCACGAGCGTTCCATTTATATGAAGATTACGGACACGGTGGGATTTATATGTTATGAGGGAAGCGTTGACCAGACGGGGCTCCGTGTTTCAATTGCGCTTGCCGATGCTTATATTATTATTACAAACTGTTTTGCGGAGGAACCTGGATATTCTGTGAATATCACCGTAAGCACCGGAAACATGAAACTAAAATTTAATGCGGTTGTTGGCGGGTTCTTGAAAATTGAGTTTGATATGTTTCTGAAGGAGAAAATTATGTCAAATGATGGACAACTAACAATGAGTTTTAACCGCATTGAGCAGAAGCAGGAATTGGCGGTTCAATCGCTGACTAAGCGATGCGAAGAATTAGAGACGCGCCTTGAAACGCAGAGTTTACTGATGGGCACAGAAATTGGTCGGTTAATGGATATTATTAGCAAAATTGAAGTGTTTGTTGCACCAGCTCACCGTTGGACTCATTATTCACATAAACAATGGGTTGCTAATATTGCAACAACTAGATTGGATGTAGCAAACACAGATGATGCGCATTTTGTGCCTAGAAATATAAATACATTTTATCAATTACAAAAATTAGTTTTCCAAAATTGGTCAACTCACATAAATTTAAAAGATGTTTCAAACAATACAGTTTCTGATATTGAATTACACTGTGTTGGAAACGGAACACTTACGTCATTGTCCGGCATAGATAACTTCCCCAACCTAGAAATTTTGACGGTAGTCCATGCCCCAGGGCTTAAAGACGTAGTCAAGACATTGACCGATACCAAACACAAAATCAAAACGTTGAAGTTTCAAACGTGCGCTGGAATAAATGTCGTTGAATTGCAAACATACTGTCAAGTGAATGGAGTGTTTCTTGCGCTTTCGTAGATGTATCCATCAATGTGTTATTGTTTTTTATGTGTATAATTGAAATATAAAATTATAAAGGTATAAAGTTTTACACATAGTATATACAATGTCGAAAACTACAGTATCTCGCCCTACGGTTTCTCGCCCTACGGTTTCACGTCACACAGTTTCACGTCCCACAGTTTCTAGTTGGGTGTTACACGCAATGAAGATTATTCTCGGCGACGAATCCATTCGCCAACAAATTCTTCTGCATTATCACCCCAAATTGCACCATGGAAATATTACAAAACTCCGAGCTATTGGGAATAAACAAAACCATATTAAAACATTTAATGCGTTTATTGAACCGGGAAAACAACGCGAAGACAAGTTTGAAAAAATTCGCGATTTTCTAAGAACCGTCGTCACATTAAAAGGCACCGTTGTATTCACGGCCGCAAACGTTCAACTCGATGAAGACGACGCGGAAACACATTATCAGACCTTTATTGTGGATAACGACGCGCAAAAGGTATATATGATTGATCCTGCAAATGACCGTACTGTAGATAAAAACGATAAAAAATACAAGAAGTCAAAGACAATTTTGGTTTCCGGACAAGGCATTTATTATGCGCAAGTTGCTCACGAAATTATAAAGCCGTTTTTCGAGCAAAATACGGACTATACAGTTGAGCTCGTTCAGTTGTCGCATCCCGCGCAGATTATCGAGAACGATGTGTTCTGTCAGTCGTGGTCGCTTTATATATTGGATAAACTTCTGGAAAACGACGATTATAAAACGACGGATGTCGTTGATATTCCAAACGTGCAAATCAATAAATATGATACGATTCTTGGGTTTTATAAACGCATACTTAGAGATGTACCGAATTTATCCGAGTATCTTATTGCCGAATATGTAGGCGAAATTGAAAATTGTAGCGAGTGTAAGCAGGAGGAACTATTAAAAATAAGGCCGGATGTGTTTCTGCTTGGAATGACCAAGGTGGACATGAAATAGAGAAAAATGTATGATGTTATTTTATAATGTTGAACCAAAGTGCGTCAAACAGTGGTGCAATCAAAGTTAAAGGCATTTTGAACAAGCAGCGTGTATCTACAGGAAAGCTTAGTTTTAATCCCGATGTTGAAGGAAAAATTGTTTCTAGATGGCTCAACAATAAAGATCATCCTACAACAACGTCTATGAAATATAGAAAAGAACAAATACGTACGCATCACATGAAACCAAATATTAACTCATTAAAATATGAATTTTACATTATTAATAATAAGACCAATGAACAATTACCTAAATATACTAATGCTTTTACAAAATATTTACAAAAATATGAAACAAATTGGGGAGATGATACTGAAATATCGACAATAGAATATAGGTTAAGAGAAATGATAGAAAATGGGTTTCTGGTTATGGATAATAATAAAAAAGTTTTGATTCAAGCAAAATTAACAGAATGTATTTTTTTTCGGGGCACTGCATTTGATAAAACCAAAAAATTAGGTGATTATTCTACCATAATAAATGCTAGGGCTATAAATCCTAATTATGGTGGCCATGGGTATTTTTTTATAAAAATTGAAATCGAGCCTTTATTAGAAGGTGGAAAAGGGAAAACAATTAAAAAGAAAACGGGTAGAAAAAGGAAAACGATCAAGCGAAAGAAATCAAATAATTGAACAGCTTAGTATAATTATTCTATTGTAAAATAATTATGTGAAAAATCTTGATGTTTGTCTCCTACATACTTGTAGAGCGGTTCTACCAAGCCGGGTTCTCCTACAAAACACTAAAATGCCTACATTATGGGGGCAAAAAATAATTGAATTATTATTTAAAAGGTCTACATAGCTTGATACCTCCCTTTTTTGAAAGACCTCATGAGATTTGTGTTTTGGACATTTTTAAATTACCCACTTCAAAATTACCAAATTTAAAGTCCAACTGGGTAATTTTATAATTTTACAAAAACTTCCTACAAAAACTTCCTACAAATTGTAGATAATTATATTAAAATCAAAACCCAAAAAAAAACAATTTAAATTACCCAACTGAAGGCTGTCCAGTGGGTAAAAATATAGACATTTGTCTAATAAATGTAAATATAAACAATCATTTGTAATTTCTAAATCCTCCCTACATTATTGTAGGGTGTATATATCAAGTTGATTTCTCCTACAAAACACTAATTTGCCTACATTATGGGGGTAAAAAATCATTGAGTTATTATTTAAAAGGGCTACCTAGCTTGATACCTCCCTTTTTGGTGGAAGACAGGATGACTTTTTGGAAATGGACATTTTTAAAATTGATAAATGTCCAAATTTGATTTCCTCGAGGATATCTTTTTTTGATGCACTGAAAAATCTGGAAGAAAACAGACAATGTATTGTCGCACTGAAAATGCTGCGGAAAATAAAATATCGGATTCAAACTAAAAAATATTTTTTGGGATTTTAAGACATTTTTGGACAAAAATTTGGACATTTTTAACAAAATCGCACAACCCAAAATGTCCAAATGGGTAATTTTTAAATTCAATAAATTTACCCTACAAAATTGTAGAGAATATAAAAATATAAAAATCATCAAAAATCATTCATTTTTTACACAACCCAAAATGTCCAAATGGGTAAAAATCCAAACATTTAGCAATACATAATATATAATGTCTTCTGGAAGATCAAGAATATATTTATTTATATGGAAAAATTCAACAGATGCCGATTATGAATATTTGTGCAATTTTAAAAACAAAAACGAAATAGCGTATATAATTATTCAAAAAAAAGTAGAAAATGATAACCAAACAATAACCGGCGTTATTCGGTTTAAACAAACAAAAACAGAGGATTGTATTTTTAAAAAATATTTATATGACTATACAAAAATAACATTATCACCCAATGTTACAAAAAAAATGGTAGACGATATTATTAAAACCAAAGACTATTTTGAACACGGTCAATATAGGGTTCAAGTTTCCAAATCAAATAAAACAAATATAACAATAACCGGTCTTCAACAACAAATCAACGAACTCCAGTCCAAACAACTCGAACAAAAAGACAAGATAATCGAGGAGCAATCTGCCCAGTTCAAACAGGTTATGGACGTATGTATGTCGCTCGCAAAAAACCTCCCCTCCATCGAAACCCACACAAACAGCCATAACAAAGTGAAAAACAAATTCAATCTCAATTTCTTCCTGAACGAACAATGCAAAGACGCCGTCAATCTCATCGATTTCGTCAAGGGAATCCAACTTGAAATGAAAGATATGATCCTCCATAACAAGGTAGGTTTTGCTGAGGCAATTTCCCAGATTTTCATAAAGGCAGTGACGAATATGGATTTGACCCAGCGCCCCATCCACTGCACCGATTTGAAACGCGAGACCCTCTATGTGCGCAACGATTCACAGTGGTGTAATGACGGCGACAAGAAACTCACAGATAGAGCAATCGAGACGCTCACCAATCGCAATTATGGCCAGATGAAACAGTGGAAAGACGAGAATCCAGACTACTTGAAATCACCCGAGAAGAATCGCGAGTATATTCTGTTGACGCGAAATATGATGGGTGGAAGCTCAGACTATGAGCAAGACACAAATACGCGTAAAATCATACACAATATAGCAAAGGCGACCCATATAGATAAAGAAGACGCGGTGAAAACAAAACCGGTGAAAAAACAAATAGATTTGTAATAAATTACTTTTATAAAATAAATAAAAGTAATTTATTATTGTATAATAAATGCGCGAATACATTACTAATATTTTATATAATGGGGTTAATTGGATTAGATCACTATTTACGCCAAGACGCGCCAAACCAAAGTCCGAATATTTTGCTGCGGATGAACCGCCGATCATCAACGATTCGGTGTATGAAGAAGAATCAAGTGAAGAAGAAGCTTTAATTATCAATCCCAATGATGATGAACCAAGTGATAATGAACCTTTGGTAAACGACGAAATCATCATAAATCTCCATAGTTCAACCCCAAACCTAAACTCGCCTAAGCTAAGAATCCAAATCCCGGAATCAAAACGATATATGTTTCTAGACACCGAGACGACCGGCATACCGCAGCAAAAATCCTACAACAAATATTATGAACCCTATTATTCAACTTTCTACAATGGTGCCCGAATGGTCGAGCTCGGATACGTGATATGTGACGATGTCGGAAATATATTCAAAGAACAAAGTTTGCTCATAAAACCAAAAGGATTTACCATAAAGAACTCAAATATACACGGAATCACAACCGAGCAGGCCACAAATGAAGGCGTCAACATTGGCGAAGCATTAGAAACCCTATATGCCGATTTACAAACCGTGGATCGATTGATATGTCATAATACCGAATTTGACCTCCATATTTTACTGGCTGAATGTTACCGCGAATATCAAGACGAACATGAACTCATTCAAACCCTCAAACAAATACCAAAACAGTGTACTATGGAAATGGGAAAGAAATCATTTAAATTGGAGAAACCGCCAAAACTGGTTTCCCTATACAAGGCAATCTTCGACAAAGAACCCGTCCAGGAGCATAGGGCATTGTCCGATGTTCATTTATGCTATGATTGTTATTTTAGTATGAACAAATCGTAAATAAAACCATAAAAATCTATTGTGATATTATAAAAATTATAATATAACAACCCGAATACAAGTTATATTATAGAACCGGCGTATCGTCATCGTCGTCTTTCTTTACAACATTTTTCTTAGGAATCATCGTTTCATAAAAGTAATGTCCCAAATTAAACGTATTTGCCGCAATGTTCATCGGCGACCCATAATCTGCACAATAAATCAATCCATCATCGTCCTCTATTTTAATACTGTAATACCAAAATGGCGGTATATACAAAACATTACCATCGTGCACTACAAAATCAAGAAACTTCATTTTTTGAAACCCAGCCTGAAATCTCTCTTGTGGATTCCACACGTTTAGAGGCGATGTGAATTCGTAGTTTGCATAGTCTTTGTTCACAACCATATATTTATTGCTTCGCCAAGGCGTCATTTTTACGCGGATTTTGCCCCCATTCACGTAGACGAAACGTCGCTCGCCAGTGTGATATGTTAGAGGTGTTGTGGTTCCAGCCGAACCGAAAATCACATCGTATTTGCTAAAAACGGAAAACATGGGTTGTAGAAATTTGTCGAGCGGCTTGAAGTATTTATCGAGCCCGGTTTCATAAATAAAAGACTGATTTTGGTTACTGTAGTATTTACTGGAAGTGTCGGTTTTCATAAGACTTTCCGAGGCAGAGAGACCAATTACTGCGGCATTTATTGGACGGTCTGTGTAATAATCTTCCGGTTCTTTTACAAACACGTCAAAACTGCCGTATTCGGCCGCCAAAAATTTGAAAGAATAATCCTTCAGTGTGCTTACAAAACGGCTAAATTCAAAAATGATGGGTTGTTTTAGATTGGCGCTTTTATTCAAATCGGCGTTGTTTGTATAATCAATTTCATATACTTCCATATCGTCGCCTTTTTTCAATTGAAACATGATTTGGCTGTAAAGAATCAGCATCAAAATGAAAATAATGATAGCATATAAGGTCTCCATTTCTAATAAAGATTAAGAATAAAAAAGGCGAGTTTATACTCGGAGTCAAAATCATATTTATAATAGCATAATTATGATTTATAAGCTTACTTGTTTGGTCGTACATTTACTTTACTTGGAACAAGCTCCAATCTCCAACGGTACACGAGCATAATCGGGCTCATATGTGCTTTGGTTCCACGGTCCTACATCAACCTTGGGAATAATGGGGTCACTTCTCAACTGCAAGTTGGCGTTCTTCATGGTCTGGCCAATGGTGTCCAATCCAACGTGATATCCAGCCTGCAGCAAGTCTGCACTCATAATATTTCCACTATTCATACTGACCGGGTTCAAAGCAGCCCATGCACTATTTTGGTCGGAAGGTAGCAACTCTGAAGCAGTAGCAACGGTAGATGCGGCAGGACGTCTCGAATCCTCCTCCTGGTGTTGAACATCGGGCATCAAAGGCAATTCGTACTGCTGAGCGCGGGAACCATCCTCTACGCCTTCCAGAGATAGACCCTTGTTATCAGCGTATGAAAGAAGCATCCAGGCAAAAACAATGAAAATGATTAATGTTAAAAGTCTTTGAGGTGTGAAAACACGAGCGAATCCGTCTGTAATATTCTTGAGCATTATAAGAACTTATATATTACGGAATGATAAAATTATTTCTACTAAAACTGTTTGTTATCGGCTATTCATCTTCGTCCGAACCCTCGTTATCCAAATTTTCTAAATCAATTTCATCATCGTCGTCATCACTATCCTCTAAATCGTCCAGCATATACATGTTTTTAATTCGGCGCGCTTCCATAAATGAAGATAATGCTAAAGATTTCGCAAGCTTGGCTTTTTTCCTGGCGTTTCTGTACATTTCATAATATACTTCGGTTTTGTCTTTTAACACAATGGTATCTTCCAGATTTGCGTCTTCTAAATCAACCTCTAAAATATCGGATTCCAAGACTGGTGATTCTATTACTGGTGATTCTATTACTGGCGATTCTATTACTGGCGATTCTATTACTGGCGATTCTATTACTGGCGATTCTATTACTGGCGATTCTTCGTCTTCTATAACCGTCGATTCCTCATCATTTTTAACTAAAACAACAAGAGGTTCTTCAGGAACCTCTACAGGAACTACTATAGGTTCAACAATGTTCATTTGAATATTTGGCGCTAAAGCAACCGAAGTGCGTGTTTTAATAATACATTTATCAAAAATTTCAATCGGTTTCAACACCATTATCTGTTTGAGCACCAATTCAATTTGAAAACTTTTTGCGGAACATCGAACCCCCTGAACCTCTAATATGGTTATCATAGTGCTTTTGTCGTCCAGCGTCTCAGGCGCCACGTCAACCTCTGTCTCATCGTATATTTTTACAGCTGGCGTTCCATTTACACGCTGATTGATATTCACTCTTACTAAATATTGTTTGCCCGACTTGAATAATTTCACGGTGGGCGTGAAATAACTCTCAATGTCGTCTTCGTCCAATTCCATATCAAACCATTTTTCACGGTTCGCATAAATGAGTTTTCGTGTTGTCGACTCGAGCGTCTCTATCCACTCTATAAACTCTTCATTCTCATTGGTAAATACCAGATCCATATGTATTTTTTTCCCCGATTTTACAATCCCCATCTTTGTAGAGCATTTAGGGGTTTGAATATAGAGGGGAGTCCGATTCATCAGATATTTGCTAAAATGCGCGCCGCCTGAACTAGAGGCGGGCGACGTCATCGATAGATTTTCAAATTTGAAATCAGATGTAGCATCGTGTATATCGTTCATATGAAATGTATAATCTATGGCGGAAATTTTAACAAAATGTTTCAACGCATCAAAAGGAGTGCGTCAGTATTTATACTAATAAAATCCAAGATATAGTAAAAGATACGTCTAAATGAAATCGATACGTGATACAATACAGGGTTTAATTCAAAACGAAAGCATACAGTCGGAAATTAAGACAATTTTAAAACCGTTTGCGTTCATGATTTACAACGAATTGTATTTTTACATTTTACTGGTGTTGATTTATTGCGGATTACTTTTTTTATTTGTTTTAGGCGTTTTTTTCTATTTGGTTTCAATTCATAAGATGATACATAGGTCATCTGTGCAAAAAATGGTAGTATAGTATATACAATGTCTGCAGAGCACGCACTTAAAGTTTTTGGAGAAACCGATCAACAAGTAGCTGGAGCCAATGGGGCTATTCGTCAGAATCCCGTTATGCATGGAGGAAAACGCAACAAGAAGAATGGAAAGTCAAACAAGAATAAGAAGTCGAAAAATAATCGCAAGACTCGAGGTGGAAAGAATGTTCGTAAAAACAAGACCATGCACGGAGGTAAAAACAAGACCATGCACGGAGGTAAATGAGGATTTGTGTCGACAATGTCGTTTTAAGCGAAGCGACGTTTAAAGCGAAGCGACGTTTAAAGCGAAGCGACGTTTTAAGCTTTACGAAGAAAAGCGACGTTTAAAGCTTTACGAAGAAAAGCGACTGTTAAGTCGGCAACTGCGTTGCCTTTAAAGCGAAGCGACTGTTAAGTCGGCAACTGCGTTGCCTTTAAGCTTTAACATACGCTTAAAATACGTTGTAGATTATCGCCCTATAAAATAAATGAGTTTTGAAGACAATGTGCGTCAATGGACAATTCTCGACACAAAAATACGGCTAGCCAATACACAACTCCGGGAAATGCGCACCGCTAGAGACAACCTCTCAAAATCGGTATGTGACCACATGAAACAAACCGGAATCGACAAGCGCAAAATAGAAATAGCCGACAGCAAAATAGAGGTTTCAGAAAAGAAAGAATATTCATCATTAACAATGAGTTATTTAGAGAAATGTCTGTCTGCGATTATTCAAGAACAGGAGAGCGTAAAACACATCTTACAGTATATAAAAGACAAACGTGAAATTAAAAAATCCATCGAATTAAAACGCACATTTAACAAGGGAATGAAAAAGGGTACTGCAAAGGTGAATGAGTCTAGCGGATATGAATCTGAGCCTGAATAACTCGGAGGAAACAGCTGACCAATTGAATATCTATACAATATATAGCGGCATACTGTATAGATGAATATAATAGAAAAAACACAAATCCACAATTATGATGATATTATAACAAATGAATACGTAGCAAAAGGCGGTTATTTAATAAGCGACCTGATAGACTACAAGGAAATAGAGATGCGAGGTGGCGGCGTTGGAACCAATGCAGTACGTGATTTCTTTGCCGATCTTGCTATTCCAACCGGATTATACGTCAATAATATGCCCACATCCATCGGTGGTAAACCCAAAGCATTGCCCCGCGCCGAAATGATGTCGGACGACGAATTTAACAGATTAATAGACAGTGTTTCTACATCAAAATCTAGAGGTGGAAAAACACACAAGAAAACTCCAACACAACCAAAGTTAATTAGAACCCGTAAAAACACATTATAAATATACTTAAATGAAAATCACAAAGATTATTAATATTCCCAGTCATCATGGAAAGTGTAAAAGAAAGAAAACCGAGAGCCAAAGCCGTAAAGAAAACAAACATAACCATCCAAGTTGTTGAAATCGAAGCGGACCCCGAAGACAATAAAAAAGGCAGAAAACCAAAGGGCGGAAAATTGGTAATGCGCCAGCCTGAGGTTCAAACCCCCAACACCCCGGTTACAAATATTATTTTACACTTAAAATGCACTATGAAAGAGCTTGCAGAATACATGAACAAAAAAGAGAAGATGTCCGCGACTGTATTGTCGTATAATCCGGATGTGCCGCCATCATTAGTCGCATACAATACGGAGAAGCAGTCATTTTACAAATATGACGAAAATCGCGTTTTAAACAACAATGCGTATGCTGATCAACCAAGCACTGAGTTTTGCTGCTCCGTATGCAAGACAAAAACAGTGGAGGAAGACGACGGTGTAAACTTGAAAGATATCAACGCAAAACTGAAAAAGCTGAAGATTATTCTCTATAAGAACCAACAACAAGATAAGAAATCGGCGTGTTTCTGGTGTACATATGAGTATGATAATCCGTCGTGTTATATTCCCAAATATGAGAATGACGAGGGTATTTTTGCGTATGGGTCGTTTTGTCGACCCGAGTGTGCTACCGCGTTTTTGATGAGCGAAACAATTGACGATTCCACCAAATTTGAGAGATATCACTTGCTGAACCGCATTTATGGTAAGATTTACGGATTTTCAAAGAACATCAAGCCCGCGCCCAATCCCTATTATACCTTGGACAAATACTATGGAAATTTGACGATTCAAGAGTATCGCAAATTATTCAAGAACGAATATATGTTGCTTACGATCGATCGTCCTATGACAAGATTGTTGCCCGAATTACACGAAGAAACAGACAGCACGATTTTGAACCGAGGCGGCATGAACAAATCGACCTCGATTACAGGGTCATACAAGGTGAAACGTCAGAGTGAGAAAACTGCTCCTCCTAGTAAAAATAACATTATAAAAAACACGTTTGGTATCACTGACTAGAACAATTCAATTACAGCCGCCAGGTTATAATTGAATACGTAAATAAATTAAACGTATTGTAAATATACAATATATATATTTCCGATTATGATTTCAAGTTATTTAATGGGCGGTCTAGGAAATCAACTTTTTCAGATTTGTGCGTCGATTGCGTTGTCTATGAAATTTGGAGCGCCTTTTAAATTTACATATTCGACCGAGCTTACTATCGGCACAATTCGCCCCACATATTGGGACACGTTTTTGTCGGAATTGAAAAGATATACCGCATTTGGTGCCGATGTTCGCAAAACAAACGCCATTATATTAAACTCGTTTGTTGTGAAGGAGACCGGTTTTGAATACAGTCCCATTATGCTCGAATCCGATTGTAAAACAGAGAATTATATTTTATACGGATACTACCAATCCTATCGATATTTTGACGAATATTTTGATAATATTTGTGATATAATAAAACTACAGATGAAACAAGAAATCGTGAGAGACAAATGTGCGGCGCTATTAGATACGCCGAATTATACGGTGTCGATGCATTTCAGAATCGGAGATTACAAAGATGTTCAAGGATGTCATAATATTTTGTCGGCCAAATATTACATTGCGGCTTTGAAAAAAATATGCGAACAGGTTGAAACCGGCAAAGTACGGGTAATATACTTTTATGAGCAAAAAGACGCGGACAGAGTTGCCTTAACAACTGCCGTGCTAAGGCGAGCATTTCCGAATTCGGAGTTTATGGCGGTTGACCATTCGCTGTGCGATTGGGAACAAATGATACTGATGAGTATATGCGACCATAATATAATCGCAAACAGCACGTATAGTTGGTGGGGGGCGTATTTCAATCGAAATATTCGCAAACGCGTAGTTTATCCGGCGCAGTGGTTTGGACCGCAATTGGCGAGCAAAAACACAACCGATTTGTTTCCGAAGGATTGGATTAAAGTATAAACTATGTGACCGATAAGCTTATAAAGCGATTTGCAAAAAACAAATATAAGTATTTATTAAAAGGTATAACAATGAAACTCGTGTTTTACAGTTGTTTTTTCGGTGGAAACTCAAACGACCGAAACCGAATACCCCCACTACCATCGACAACCCACGACTGCTATTTTTTCACAAACAATCCAACCACTTATTCGGAGCTCGAAACCACTGGATGGAAGAGTGTTTATCTGGGCGATCGAATTCCAATTAAAGACGACCCCACCGCATCTGCGATGGACGCCAAACATTTAAAAGCCTGTCCATACATGTACAAGGAACTGCATCCATATGACGCAACTTGTTATATAGACAGCTCGCTAACAATTACGTCATTAAACCAGATTATACAAATGACGGAAGAAACCTTCAAATACAGTAATTATTGGATGATTATTGCGCGGCACCCATTTATCAGTGAGTCGTGGCTGCCCTCAGCACGCAGTGAATTCAACAACGCAATGCTTCAGCCGCGATATGCGATAGAACGCGACAAATATGAACGATATATAGAGGAACAAATTCAATCCGGGCTATTGGAAACGGATGATATTCATTTTGCGACCGGGTTTATAATACGAAAGAATTGTATAGAAGCGAGACAGCTAGGAGAAGTATGGTACCATCATATACAGAAATGCGGAATCGAGTGTCAGATTAGTTTTTTCTTTGTCCAGCAGATGTTCAAGGGTGGGATTTATGCGATTGAACCGTATTGTTGCTTTAAACATATGTTTCACAAATAACTTTACGAAACAGATTAAAGATAAAACCCAAAATACACTAACTAATATTATTATGACTTCAAAGAATAAACAAACATCCCCCCTATTAACCGCAGATTCATTTTTTATTATGAATCGAACAACAGAGTTGTTGATGGAGACCCCTTTATATCAAAAGGCGGTGAGCGAGAATACGGAATTAAAAGAGAAGATACGATATTTACAATATACCATTATGTATTTGGAGATGAAAAACAAATCCTTGCAAAAAAAGCTTAAAATAGTAAAGAAACCACAAACAAAAGATGAGGTTGTGATTGTTGAAATAAAGAAAGAGCCGGTTGAAGTGATTCATGTAGATGAAGATGAGTCGAACGTTGATCAGGCACCAATAAAGTATGAGGTTATTGAAACCGTAAAGCCTGAAGACATTAAAGGCGTCGAAGAGGAAAAAGAAGAGGAAGAAGTAGTCGACCAAGAAGAGGAAGAAGTAGTCGACCAAGAAGAGGAAGAAGTAGTCGACCAAGAAGAGGAAGAAGTAGTCGACCAAGAAGAGGAAGAAGTAGTCGACCAAGAAGAGGAGGCTGGAGAAGAAGAAGAGGAAGACGCAGTTGACCAAGAAGAAGTAGTCGACCAAGAAGAAGAAGACCAAGAAGAAGAAGTAGTTGAAGAAGAAGACCAAGACGCAGAAGAAGAGGAAGAAGTCATAGTAGATGTTGACCAAGAAGAGGAGGAGGAAGCCGGTGTATATGAAATCGTAATCAAGGGCAAAACCTACTATGTATCAAACGAGACCGATAGTTTCATATACAAGGAGGATGAAAACGGTGAAATATCAATGGAGGTAGGCAAATATGTTGACGGAAAACCAACATTTTACAAAAAATAAATAACAGACATAAACAAAATATAAATACATTATAGAATATACCGTAATGTATTTACAACACACTGACCCTGAAGTGACTGTTCCGCAACATATATCTCGAATTGGAGTCTTAACCGCTCATTGTTTCTTAGCAAACTCATTTGTTGCATATAAATATCAGTTTTATGATACAACCGCAATGTTGATCGGATTATATACAACCAGCGTATTACATTGGCGAAAGTTAAAACCGAGAGGGTTAATACGAACACTCGATATAATAATGGTATTATCCACTATAACAAAAGTTGCGCTAGTAGATAGTAAAAGTTTTGGATCAAATCGCCTGGTGTGGTTTTACTCAATATCAGCAGGTTTAATATCATTTATAGCGAATGAAAAAATATTCTATAAACAAGTATTGGAGTATTCTAATAAAATAATAGAATATCCCAAAAACACAAAACATTGGTTATTTTCACTGTGTTATACAAATCCAAACACACCAGAACGTGAATTGGCGTATTATCGCTCAGTTATAACACATGGTTTTTTTCAACACATTCTTCCAAACGTAGCCGCAATTTATGCTCTCCTAACCTAATTTCATCAACATGGTCGCCTTGGAATTCTTTCTACCATGAAAAACAATTGGTCGATTTCCCTTTCTCAAATCATATGTAAATGTTTCTTTCTTTTGTTCTTCATAACCGGTTTGAAAATTAGTAATATTCACAAAATTGGTTGCTTCGTCAAATGAAAAGTTGAGACCACTAATATAATTAATTCCATCGGTTGTGTTGGTTGCAAATTTTTCAAATTCGCTTTTATTAATATCACGCGTATTTCCGTGCATTAATTGAATTATATTTAAATCATTAATATTAAAAAATGTGCTTCTATCGATTACTAGTCGCCCTTTTTCTGCGCGTTTTTGCATCATATTATCCTCATATCCCCATCCCCAAAAATTAGGGAACCCGTTTAGTCGTTCAAAATCTTCTCCGGTGATTGAAAAAATTCCACCAAGCGTGTATGTAAATCCATAGAAATGTTTTACTATACCGTGATTCGTTTGATAATTAATCAAACCTTTTTGAATCGGCATACAATCCACATCATTGAAAACAAACGTTATATTTTTATAGTCATTGGGATACATTATTTTAGCGGCGATAAATCCAATGTTTTTCATCGCTCCTCGGTTGAAGGAACGTTTATCACATTGATGTGAGAATAAAAAACGATAATCATTTGGATTATAGTCTTCCAATACCACATTCATTTGAGATTTGAAGTGTTCTAAATGCTCCTTTCGGTCTCTATAAGGTATAATAAAAACAATTTTTGGTATGGGTTTTGATTCTTCGGTCATAATATAAATAATCGATATAATAAAAAACAAATTTTATACAAAATATCTAAGTCTGTTAGATATTTTACACCTTTTCGCATTCAAAATGCGCAAAGGGACCCCCTTTTTCACTCATAACTGCCCACGAAGTGGGCGTTTTGAATGAGAAAATGTGTAAATACTTATAAAGACTGTCGGCAGCATTCGCTGCCTTATCGACTGATAAAGACCACATCGTAGTCAACCCATTTGCTGCCTTATATAGACAACAAACTCGGCGGAACCAAAACGGTCTTTTCTAAATCCATTTTTTTATAGCATTTATTGATGGTAACCTCGCTCACCCCGCATGCATTCTTGATATCGGTTTTCGAAATATTAATATCAAACAGTTGGCATACAAAATACACCACACCCGCCGCAATGGAATGGGGGGCATTGTCCTGAATAAGACGCAAATCGTCTATTTTTGCGGCAATGAACTGAGCCAACAACATATGTTTTCCACCAATACCGAGACTACTACAAAATCGAGCAATGAAATGGACAGGCTTGGTTATCAATGCATCAGTCGCTTCCTCAAGCCCATTGTTGCGGTCAATATTATTAAGGATTTCCATTGCTAAACTACAACCATGGGTTGCACTTGTTTTGTCGAGTTGGAAAATCTTCGCGATTTCGTGTGATGTTCTAGGACAGCCGTTTATTTTACATGAAATATAAATGGACGCCGCCTTTGTTCCGTCGCGATTACAACCGCGGAACATTTGCTGTTCCGAAATGCTTTTGTGAATAATGAGTGCATGATCTATGAAAATCTTGGAAATACCGGCATTTTGCGCCATTGTGCTTATATACATGAATTCATTATACAGCGATTTTTCCTTGTGTGGAATTGATTGCCACTCCGTCCATTTGGCTATTTTTCGCATCTCATACGATGATTTACCGGTATATAAAACCTTACAGCCATGCGAAGATTCCTCTAAAAGCGGATTAATGGGATTTCCACAACGAGTGGGATCGGCTGAATTTTTGTCGTCGGCGCCGTGGAATCGCCATTCTGGGCGATGGTCGAGAATGTCTTTAAATATAATTCCACATTCCACATTGCTACATGTGGGAAACCCATCTTCCATAATAACAAGTACCGATTTACAGGTTGAACATAGTTCGTGATCTACCACTTCAGTTGGCTCTTTGATTTCTTTTTTAATTTCAGTTTTCTTATCATTATCAAGTAGTCCCCAGATTTCTGCTTTTGTCGCACTGGACACGGTTGTTTTTTTCTTCTTTGTTTTTGATGGTTTATTTTCTTCAATTCGATATGAGTATGTTGTCCTCGCACGATGTGAAGATAACTGTACTGCATCTTCTGTGGAAGTTGCGAGTTCGCTGATTTCTTCCATTATGTTGGTATTTTGTTTGTTTTAATTAATTGTGATCAAGTCTTTAAATTCTTTTATATTGTATTGTATTTATAAATGGTCATCAATTTTATAAGGCGCAGCCGACCAAAGGCGACAGATAAGGCGACGGTTCCGCTACTATTTCATATGCGCTCATGCCGACCAAAGGCGCAGCCGACCAAAGGCGCAGCCGACCAAAGACGACGTAGTCGCCGACCAAAGGCGACGGGTTCCGCTACTATTTCATATGCGCTCATGCCGACCAAAGGCGCAGCCTCCAAACAAATGCGCTTATCCCAGCTTCTTCTCTATTCTTTCAAAAAATTCCTTATCATAAATAAAGCTTCCAGTTGGCTTATAATTTGCGACCGAATTGTAATTTTTGTCCTTATCTTTTTTACTTGCCTCCTTATCTTCTGGTTTCGCAATCATTCGCTCATTCAAATTGTCGCCTTGACCACCCTCTAATTTTTCAATTATATTTCCTCTGTCGTCCACTACAATACCCATTTTCTTCCTTATTTCCTGCCTCACGTAGGATGGAATCAAATGTGCCCACGAAACAAACAGTGTATTTGGGTGCATATACCGCACATAAAACTTATTATCCTCTAGTTTATCTACTAAATATGCAATACAATCGGCCTGCTGATATACGGGCTCGCCAAAAATAAATTCCGGAACGTTAAACCAAACAAACTTATCCCCATTACGATTTCTAGAGGTGTTTCGAATCTTGGTATGTATTCGGTTCAAAATTTTGTTGAAAATAGAGATTTGTTTCAGATCCTTCTTTTGCTGTTTCTCATATAAGTCGTCAATGTTTATTTTTCCCTCGTTTTCCTCTTCGTCAAACAAAAATACAGACATCTAAATATATATTTGTAATTGATAAGAAACCGGTGTTTTCAACTCAACCTCTATATTGTTCAAAATAATATAGAGAAATAAATATAAAATATAAAAATGGTCATTAAAAACATTGTTATAAATGGTGGAGGTCCCGTTATATTCAATACATATGGAGCATTGCGTGAATCTCAGAAAAAAGGACTGTGGAAATATGAAGAAGTTGAACGTTTTTTTGGAACATCGGCAGGTGCAATCATGGCGCTAATGATGGCCCTTAACTACCCATGGGACGATATGGACGATTTTATGATAGACAGACCTTGGAACAATGTATTTAAATTCAATATTGTTAATATTTTTGAATATTATGAAAACAACGGTATATTGGGGATTGAATATGTATATGATATTTTTACACCTCTATTCAATGGTAAAGATATAGATATCAATATTACATTTTCTGATTTTTATTCGCTCACCGGTAAAAGCATGTATTTTTATACGACCGATCTAAATACATTTGATGTTATTGAATTGTCGCATGAAACCCATCCGAATATGAAATTGCTGGATGGCGTGTATGCATCGTCTTGTTTGCCTATTTTGTGTCGGCCATTAAAAGTGGAAAATACACACTTAATGGACGGGTTTTTATGTAACTATCCAATATCGATGTGTTATAATAAAATAAAATCACTGGATGAAACACTTGGAATACGAAATAAATATTTAAATATTTCATCTGCGATTGACTATGAAAATATGAATATGGTATCATATTTATCATCATTATTGGATAAAATGATAGACAAATATCAAAATATAATTTTCAAAAGTTATACACCCAAATATGAAATTACTCTCAAAATATATTCTAACGACATGTATCAAATATTAAATACATCACTCGATCCAGTTGAAAGAAAAAAACTAATAGAATCGGGGGCAACCGACGCAAGTGACTACGTCACCTCTATTTATGAAAATCATGATGAACAAATTGCTCTAGATTCTCGGGAGTGATTTTGGCGTCGAATTCGTAAATACTATCGCCAAATTGGATTTTAATGGTGGGATACGATTTGATATCAAAGCGGTCAATCATGTTTGCCGTTTCTGGGTTTTCGGCGTTGGAGCAATTCACGCTAACAACATTTAGCTTGTGTTCATTCACGGTTTTGCCGTTATAATTGTTTTTGAAATCCTCCCATATGGGTTTCGCCTTTTTACAGTGTGGGCACCAATCTGCATAAAAGAAATAGATGGTTGCCTCCTTGGGATCGGATGCCTTGTAAATATCGGCATTTTTTTTCTCAATTACAGGAGATCCATATTGCGTATACATGTAGTATCCGAATACTGCAAACACTATGAAGACAATAATAGAAATAATCATTTTTTTATAAGGTGATATAAACCTCGACACAACTTCATTTAACGTAGCCATTATAATTTCTATTTATAATATATTTTATTCGGATTTACGGGTTTCCTAAACTTATTTGTATATCACAATATATCATTCATTATTATATGACGCGGAAAAATCAATCCGATTTAGCCTTTCTTACGTCCCA
>Ga0247722_10000166_pt1 | contig 41073 bp, 70 predicted proteins | sample MSEWelMarce3H_FC_FD_189094 | JGI IMG/M metagenome (GOLD analysis project Ga0247722, IMG submission 189094) | Subsurface sediment microbial communities from gas well in West Virginia, United States - MSEEL Well Study Marcellus 3H_FC | ecosystem: Environmental > Terrestrial > Deep subsurface >... | reverse complement strand
CATGGGGGCTTCTCCCTCTGTAGAGGCTATACAAAAGGGAGAGGATGGGGGCCCGATCACTTTTGGTTTTTCTAGTGAGTGAGGGTGTCTGAGTTGGTCATGCGCTGGAAAGGTTAGAGCTAGTGTCTTTGTCTCTCTATCCCTTATGTAGAGCGGGAGAGACTGGATCGGGGTTTTCTTTTTCTTTTCTTTTTTGTCTTGCTATTGACCGGATTTCCACCCTGTCAAACACCCATAAGTTATGCACAGGTTATGCACAATTTACCATGCACTTGAATTCACTTGAAGTGAATACCATAGTGGCCAGGGTAAACCCTATTAGGGTTTTTTCACCCCTATATAAATCAACAACTTAGAGCAACTGGCACGATTCTTCCCTGCTATATATGTGTAAGCCGCAATTTTTATCAACAATCATCAAGGATCGATAACATGAACGATAACCAACTCTTCCAAGCCGCAAAGCAGATGCGTTCTATGGGCTCATTTGCCGCATCAATAGCAGAAGCCTACTTTGTGGCAGACACCACAAACCGCGAAACCCTCTTGCAAGCCTTTAAAGGCCTGTTTGAGCGTGCTTATGAGCAAAGCAATACCAACCCACAAGGATGATAAAAATGACCAAGCAAGACACCAAACAACTTATGCAAACAGAAGCCAATGCCATTGGTTTTGAAGTGGTTTATAGCGATCTGAGAACGGGTTGTTTTCACGTTAAACAGGGTACGGTTGTTAGAAAAGGTTATATATGGAGAAATATTAGTGCTTCAGATATTCCGGCGCAAATTAAATCAGTCGCTAAATATGGCGATAGATTAGACACAATGAAAACAAGTATTTATTTTAATAAAGGATAAACAAATGAAACATGAATACACCACCACTCTTAACGGCGGAATCGTTACTGTAGAGCTTGATCTCTCTATCCCTTCATACATGCCCCGATTGGTAGCGGTATGGTTTGAAGAGACAGACATCCTCTCAATACTTGATCAAAACACCATCACGGCTTTGGATATGGAAGCCGAACGGGCATTGTCAGGGGATCTTCCATCTGAAAACCTGCCTTCTATGGGCCAATTCTCACGTTAAGGGGCAAACAATGAAAAGCTTTATCACCGACTTGATCCATGCATTCATCTTTGCATGCGTTATGTTTTGCCCATTTGTGGCTTATTTCATCATCTATGGGGCTTAACCATGAAACAAATTGAATACACCAAAAAACCCAGCATTGTGACAATCCGGGCCGATATCAAAAAAGCACTTTTGAACGGCGAACAATGGATTCAGCTTATATGGGGTGAAAACCAAATAACTCTTGAACGTGGGGCCTATATCACGTGGATTGGTAGAGGATGGATTGGCAAACATGGGGGACAAGACTTAGCAGATGAAATTACGCGTCAACAAATTAAAAAATAACTTTTATTGGATTGAATCATGATCAAAATATCAAACACTTCAAAATTGAATGCCCGTTCATGGTCTCTTCAGGCTTTGGACACCTGTCCCGGTTCATTAGCTTCGCCCGGTGTATTGGTTGACGCATGCAAGGGATGCTATGCAACTACCGGAAATTACAACTACCCGAATGTAAAAGCCCCTAGATTGTCAAACCGTGAAGATTGGCAACGTCTGGAATGGATCGATGAAATGGTTGAAGAGCTTGATCAAGACCGATATTTCCGTTGGTTTGATTCGGGCGATATGTACACCCTAGCGCTGGCGGAGAAGATGTTAGAGGTTATGCGCCGTACCCCTTGGTGCAATCATTGGTTGCCAACCCGCATGCACAAATTCCCTAAATTTGCCCTTGTCTTACGTGAGATGCAAAGTTTGCCCAATGTAATGGTGCGCTTCTCTTCTGACAGTGTCATTGGGGAATACATTCCCGGTCTTCATGGTTCCGTTATTGGGCCCGATCCTGAGACCTTCCAAGCCTCTGAAGGTGTCAAATTGTGCGAAGCATACGCAAACGGCGGAAATTGTTCGGGTTGCCGTGCATGCTGGGACAAATCAATCCCTCTTATCGCCTATCCCGCTCACGGCAAGAAAATGGGCAAAGTTATTAGGTTGATTGCATCATGAACAAACTACTAGCCCTTATCGCCCGTGCGCGATTGATCCTGATAACCGAACAAATTAGACAAGGAATTAAAAAATGATTTCATACGATTTTAAAGAGGGTCAATTGATCCGCTTATTTCATGGTGTCTCAGATGATGCATGGATCATCTATCAAGCCCCTACAGAAGAGCTAAGAAAAGCCATTCAATGGAATGATGCAAACGGCGATTTTGAAGCGCTTGAACGGGTTGATATCTTGGAAGTCTTTATTCACGATTTCATAAAAGGCTAACCATGAACCCGCTATTCCTAACCCCTATCAAATCAGAGGCAGACGCTGAAGGCTTTTTCTTTTGTCTTGATCAAGAGGGCTTACTTTTTCATCCAGAGGATGATCCGTCTAGCGTTATCAATGCTCACGGGCAACTGTTCACGGCTGAAGAGGCAGAAGCCCTAAGGCAACGGATCGATGAAATTTATGAATTCATGGATGATCCCTGTGAATTCATCCTGAAGATGACAGAACCAAACTTCAAACGATAAGCCCTAAGGGGCTTTTTTTGTTTTCTTTATTGGCCCTCATGGGCTAGGCGTGAGCTTTTCCGATTGATAGCCGATTGATGGCTAGGCGGTAGCGTGAGCGGGTTTCTTTTGGCTTTGCCTTAGGGGTTGACTGTCTGACAGTGCCAAAAACCATGCATCAGGCGAGTTTAACGGGCGTTTGAGGCGCTTTTCAGGTTTGCAGCTACCTATGGTGCATCAGCATGCGTTGTGCGATTGTAGGCGATTCTATGCGTTTTATGGGGGTAAACCCTTAGAAACCCCCTTGGCGACCCCCTCAACAGCCCAAAATCAGGGTGAGATGGTCAATGATTTTTCTCAGAAAAAAGACCCCCCCCTCAAAAAAAATGAGGCCCCTTTTTTAAGGAGGCCCCTAAGTCCCAACTCAAGGAATCATTTCAAGAATTTGAGCTTGTATAGCGTACTGTTAATCAAGTCTGCGATTTCGTCAACGATGTTTTGAATTTCACTGTCCTGCGGAAGAGCTTTGCGTTCTTCAGAAACATACTCTTTCAGTGAGGACAACTCCTCCAGACCACTAGGTGCTGGGCCATAGTAGTCCACAGGGTAGTCAATGATCTCACCTTCTAGGCCCTGAATGGCTTCTGTCAGAGTATCTACCAGGTCAATGATGGCTTCATAAAACTCACCCAAAGCCACATGCTCGGCATAGCTCTTTGTCTGACGATGCAGGATTTGTGTGTTTGTTGACGAGTGCATCAAGGTCAACAGGAATTCACCGTAGTTCATATCAAACCTTTCAAGGATGGGTTATTTTAATTCAAGCAATCTTTGGATGGTGATATTCAAGGCATCGATCTCCTCCATCTTTTTGATGGCCCACATCCTCTTTTCACCATGCCAGCCAAGCTTTGGACTTGTATGGCAATCAGGGCAAAGAGCAACACAGGTGTATTGCAGTCCTTGTTTAACGTGATGGGCCTCACTTGGTCCAGGTGCATCACACAATGAGCAGGGCAGTTCTTTCACTCTTGCAAGATGCAATCGTTCTTTGCTATTCAATTTGTTGTTCATGAGCTTAAGAGTCTCCAAGCTGTTGCTGCACACAAGGGTACTTGTCCGTTACCAATGGCTTTAAGTCTGTCCACCCTAGCGGCCACCCCATAATCCACTCTACCCACGTTGGGTTCAGCTTCCCACCATTCCCTGCGCCCATCAATCGTGCCTCCTCCACTGTCGTGTTCTTGTTCAGCAAATCCCAACTGCCACTGCCTCCACACATCCCGGCTGTTCTCGGTGTGAGCCAATGTACCTGAGTCCCCAAGTTGGGAGACCTCCTCTTTCCTTGGCTTGCTCCGCTGTCCTTCCAATCCCTTGCGTTTGGACTTGCCCACAATCCAGATCCTGTCTCTTTTGTGGTTAGCTCCAACGGCTGAAGCGGGGATACAACCCCACTTTGCATCGAACCCCATCGAGTTAAGGTCATTGAGGACAGTGCCAAGTCCTCTTGTTCTGAGCATTGGGGAGTTTTCGATAAAAGTGAAAGCTGGGTCCACTTCTCGGATGATTCTTGCCATGTGTGACCACATTCCTGATCGCTGTCCTTCAATCCCTGCACCTTTACCTGCGGCTGAGATGTCCTGGCACGGGAATCCTCCAGATACAACGTCAACAAGTCCTCTCCATGCGTAACCGTTAAAGGTTTGTACGTCATCCCAAATCGGGAAAGGCGGGAGAATGCCGTCATTTTGTCGGGCGACAAGTACGCTTGCTGGGTAGGGTTCCCACTCAACGGCACAGACTGTTCTCCATCCAAGGAGATGTCCCCCAAGTATGCCTCCACCAGCACCTGCGAAAAGAGCCAACTCATTCATTACGACCTTTCTGTTATCCAAGATTACGCATCTCAGAGCGTTTGGAATATTCCTGTGTCTTCCACACTTCAATCCTTGCTTGAGCAGCAGTGAGCATCCATTTCAGGTGAGCCTCTTCTTCAATAGCCTGTTTATGGGCAGTGATAGATTCTTTGTACTCAGCACTTGCATAAGCATCTGCCTCTCGTTGACCAAGAGAGCTTGATTCACTCTTGTTCATCTGTTGGGACTTCACCACCTTCAGGTAGTTCTCTGTATAGGCCACATCACCTTTTGCTTTGGCATACTTTTCGGCATGCTCCTGGATGTAACGGATAGCTTTCTCTGGGTTGATTTCCATGCTTTGCTTTCAAATGTGTTGGTTGATTAAATTCTGTACACCAGCATCCAGATCACCATTACCCATTTCTATGAGTACTTGCTTTTGGATGTTGTTTAGAGTCAGTGCGACAAGGTTGGTGTACTTGGGTTCTTCTGTCTTTTTCTTCAGACCTGCACCCTGACGTTTGCCACCCCATGTGCCTATTGGCCTACCTAGTCGCTTCTCTCTGAGTTGCCTGTTGTGTTCACGCTGTTTAAGCACCAACCATTCAGGCTTTTCGTAGTGGTATGGATCGTCCATCACGCCATCTCCACGATAGGTCGTGCCTTCTTCAGGCGGATCTCCTCTTGAACCAGGTCAAGGGCCATTTCCATCTCTTTGACAGTGCAGTTGTCTAACTGGACATCATGAACATCCATAACCAGCTTCACAGCAGTCATCTCTGGCCCTGTAAAAACAAAGCTGTGCTTCTCAACACCTCGTCTAGCCATCGTGAACAAAGCGTCTTGAGCAGCCTTAATCTCTGTCTTCCAGTCAACACCTAACTCATCACGGATACGGACCAAGGCTTCACTCATGTTCATGGCAGCAATCAGCACATCAACATGTTCCCTTGTTCCTTCACCCTTCAAGATAGAGTCCAAGGCTTCATGGTTCTTTAGCTTTAGAGCAACACCAGCAGTTGGTAGTGTTCCTACCTTCTTCATGCCAGCAATGATCCAAGACATGTTGTCAGCACGGACACCACGGGGCTTGTATTTGCTTTTCTTTCTCATGCTTCCACCTGTTTTGCCAAGATGGCTTGTAGACCTTTCAGCAACTCCTCTGCCTCTTTGCGAGTCAAAGGGGTGTGCATAGTGGAGCACTTACTGTGAATTGCCAGCCACAAGCCACCGTTATCCCACTCATCAATATAGATACGAGCGTCAGATTCTGTGTAAATAGTTGTTTGTATGTCTTTCATTGCAATCTCCTATTCAATGCAAAGAAGCGTAAGCCATGTCCCAAAGTACATCTGGGTACTTGTCATGCAACTCTTGTACTTGCTCATCTGTCAATTCAGTGCCATCTTCAAAAAAACAATCTTCAAAATGAGCATCACAAAAATCTGGGTAATCCCGTGGATTGACATCAGCAACACTAGCAAAGATTTTTTTTCCGTTCAATTCCATTTCAATCTCCTGTTGTGGAGCCTCAATTGTGATGGCTAATCAACTTGATTGACATAGGGACAAACCCTATAGGAGATGTTCTTGCACCATGATCTCCACCATTCCCACAGTGCCATACACCTTGGTGGCATGCAAAGAAACAACCTGGCTGTCATCAGCAAACACAATCCCGTTCATGCCATCAAAAATGGCTTTGCAGAAGTTATCAATGTCACTACGCTTGGTTGGACGCTCTTCACCTGATAAACAGGCGTTAAAGCGCTTTTTACTGTATGAGGCTGGGATAGGCAGGGTGATGTAAATACAAGCCACTATGGGGCCTTCTAAGGGCTTCTGTGTCCCCATTGCTTCTTTGGCAGCTTCAGAAACCTTGGATTCGTAATCAACTGTGGTTTTTGGGCTGTAAGTTGAGACAAATTTACCTCGTCTAGCAAACCTTGGGCGACCCTTGGGTACTGGTGTCCCATCAACTTGAAATATCACTTGGAAAGTCATGCCCTGTCCTTGTATGTGTTATATCGCCATGCTGTGGCTTCTGCGTCTATGCGTTGCCAGATGTCTTCTTTCTCAACTTCTGACATAGAGTTCCACAAAGCCACTTCCATGTAGGTTCGTCCACAACCCTTGCAAACTTCGTCATACAGGGTTGTACAGATGGCTATGCAGGGGCTGTCTGGCCTCATGTGTTCCCCCTTGCTCGGATGGCTTTGGCTGCACTGCTTCCGGGGTCATCTTCGTTCCACATAAGCAACTCCTCACACACCTTTGCACACGCCTCACGCTCATCAGCACGAACAAGGGCTTCAAAGGCTTTAATACCCTGCAACACATTGTCGTGAGGCATTAAATAAGGACTGTTCACAATAAGGCCAGCCTCACGGGCCATGTCTATCGTGTCTCTCATGTGTTCTTCTCCTTGAGTTTGGCTTCGATGGCTCTGGCAACATCACGCAACAACATAGCTGGCACATAAGGGCCATCGCCAAAGAGTTTGTCTATCTGCTCATCCGTCAGCCCAACCCATCGCCGCTGTGCTGCGGGTGGGGTGGTGTTAAATTGCTGCGCCATCTGCTCGGCATATTCAAAACGCTGCCCATCGCTTGCAAAGTCACCGTCAACATACAAACGGACATCGTGCTTGAAATCTTCCGACTGGATGTAGACACGCTTTGGTTGTCCTTGAACAACGCCAGCAATCCACGGCCCTTTATCCTGCACAGGTGCTGAACGGGCTTGCTTGATGGCGGTGATGGCTTCTCTGGCGTTTTGCAGAGCAACGTGGTCATGCTTTACGGCAAACAACCTTGCCTCTGTTTGAGCCACAAGTTCTTTCAACGCATACAGCGCCAAGTCGAGTGCTTCGTCTTTGGTCATAGCCTTCTCCTCGCTTTGCATTTGTCTTGCTCTGGTTGTGCCAACTGTTTGCAGTCGGTGGGGTTGTGTGTCCGGGGTGCGTAGATGAATACCAGTGTGAGCGCCGCAATCCAGATGACAAGGGTAACGATCAGGTAGAAATGTCCTCTCATACCCCACCACCTTTCTTTGCGCACGGCCAGCGCTTCTCCAGCGTGGCTTGGACAAAGATGTCAGCCTGTAAGTGCCGCTCTGACGGTATGCGCTCCAGAGTTTGCTTGACCATGTCTGCCATCTGCCCCAGCGTGACTTGACCGGGCGGGATGCAGATTGCCACCCCAGATTGGGCATCGGCCACACCAGCTATGTATCCCATTGCAGACAATCGATCACTGCTGAGTCTGTTGTAAAGCTCTTGCCCCGAATACAGGATAGAACTTGGCTGTGCGTGTGCTGACGAGCACAGCAACGCCGTGATGAGTAGAAAGTTTTTTACCATGGTGCGTCTCCTGCGCTCTCGCGCTTTTGTTGTTTGTACAGTTTGATCTGCTCTGGTGTCCAGGGTATTGGTCCAGATGGTGGTGGAAAAGGCCAAGTCATTCCAATGTTCCTTCTTTCATTTGGGTTAGGTAGGATCTGATCCTTTCCTTTGCACCCATGCCATACATTTTTTCCGCTCTTTCTAGCATCCCTCTGACAAACTGGTTGTCTTGAGTTGTTTGCCAAGAACGAAATATCACTCTTGCTTCACTTTGTTCGATTTGAACTCGGTCACCCTGATTTGATTGTTTTTTTCTGTACTCGTACATAGGCGTTTACCCTGATCGCATATGAGGCCAGTTAGGAAAGAACATTGGCTCTTCACCTGCTCTTTCAACGTATTGCTGGGCATCAGGTAGAAACCATAGCTTGACCGTGGGTTCACCGTTTCCACTACCTTCATAGTTACGCTGCTTTCTGCAAAGCAATAGCTGGTCTGAATCGTTAAACTTGGCTGATGCCCGTCCAATGTCTTTGACATCATCTTCTTTTTCCTTGTTACGCCAAACCATCCACACGTTGTCTACCAAGTCAACAATCGCACCAGAACCCTTGGTGTCGTACTTGTTGGGCATAGCGTATTCATTGGCTGGTTTACGCAAATGGTGAATAAGATGGACATGAATGTTGTAATCCCTTGCAATGTTGATCAATTCAGAAACAAAGTTCTTTTGACCAGACATGTCATCTTCACCCATGACACAGGTTGCCAAGTTGTCAATGAAGATGTGACCAATTCCAAGCTCCTTTGCACAGTACCGGCACATTCCAATGATCAAGTCTTGCGATACAGCACCCATCTGGTCGTACAACCAAAGCTTGTTGTCAGTCCAATAGCTGAACTGGTCAAACAGGTCATCAATCTGCTTAAAACCCTCATCTGACTGAAACTCAGGAGACATAGGGTTCATGCCAATCCACATCCTTGCCATACGCTGCAAAGTTGTGACAGGCTTCATCTCAAAAGACGCAATAGCTACCTTCTCACCTTGGCCCATCAAGGACAAAGCAATCTGAGATGTGACCAAGGACTTGCCTGAACTGTTCTGTCCAGCCCACAGGGTTACTTCACCCTTGCGAAACTCAAAGTTGTCTCGCTGTCCAGACCAAGGTAAACAGATTGGGTTGACCGTCTTCTTGAGTCTGAGCTTTTCCTTGAGAACATCAGAGTAGATGAATGCGCTCTTGACCTTGGCCTGAGCGTCTGTCTCTTTCATGTAGAGAGAGAAATCAATGGTGTCTTTAATTATTTGCATTTATCTATCATCAATAATATTTGCGTTGAACACCATAGGTAGTTGCACTAGCTCCGCCTTTTTCACATAAGGCAGATATTGCTTTGCAACGGTCTATGGATACAGATGTGATGCCAACAAGAAGACCTACGGTAAAGCGCAGATCCATCTTGTCTAACGGCATTTGGTAGACATCAACCTCACCAAACTCAATGGGCAGTGTGTTGGGGTGATCAATGATGTAGATGGCAGCAGGAGATCTTCCGGTCATCCTGGCATTGATGATCTCTTGAGAGCCTTTCATCCAAAAATCCTCGCCTTCTCACGATCAGATGCTGACATTGGCTTGACAACAATCTCGTCATCCCATCGTTCACCGTTAAGCCAAGTTGACGGATGTGGGATGTACTGCTGATCTTTGTCTTTCCAGACAGTTTTGTTTTGCACATGGATGGCTTGAATCATCTTGGTCAACATGGCATCGTCTACCTTAAGCTTTTCAAAGACTTTCTTGGCAAACCCTTTGTTGGTCTTGCGAGGGTAAGCCTTCCAGAAGTCATCAAAGAAATTATTCTTCTGAACAACAGGTTCTATTCTGGTTTTAACTTCAGGTTCTGTAGCCCAATCTGGGCTGGGGGAGTAGCCCGATTTGAACGGGGGGGTAGCCCGATTTGGGCTAGTGTCAAACTTCAATAAATACTGGTTTGGTTTTTGTACGTTGTCTTTAAAAACATTGACTGTTTCAACGTATCCAGCCTCCTCCAAAGAAGCAATATGTCTTTTGAGCGTTGACAAGCCCATAGAGCATTCTTCAGCAAGAAGCTTTTGTGATGGATTGCATTGTCTGGTGTGATCGTTGCAATGATTTGCAAGCATTACCAAGACAAATTTTTGGCCTGAATTGGCTATCTTGGCATCAATAGCCATAGCCATGAATTTAATACCCATGATGGTTTCCGTTCAAAATCCCACTTCAGAAGAAACTCACAGGCAGGTGGAAGGGGACACTTTTCGGTCGGGTAATTAGTCCGACCTAGCCTGGGTTTCACAAAACTATATCACTTCTTCGGTTCTTCGGGCTTCTTTTTGCCAAAGATCTGATCCCAGTTGTCACGAAACTTCTGTGGATCAGGAAGAGGACGGGGTGCTGAACCTTTACTCATCGTCTGTCATCCATCGCTCAAATTCACGGGCACGTTGTTGTTGCTCCTGGTAAGCACTGAACCTTGCCATCTCTGACAAGCCCATCTTGTACTCACCATTCTCGTCTGGTGTCAAACCAGCTTTGGGAAACTCTTCTGCTGCGTTGAAGATCATTTTGCACCTGCTCTTGAATAGGTTTTCATCTGCTTGCGCTCGAGGGTCTTTGCCACTGCAAACGCCCTCATGCTCGACTTCTCCGTTGGTGTGAACAACGTGGCTGGCTTTGCTTGCCAATCAAATGGACTTGGTTTGGTAGATTTCATGTAGCTCCTTCAGTTGACGTTTGCTTGCAATCTCTAGTGCTGATGCCAATGCGGCAACAATACCAGTTTCTAAGTCCTCTGGATGCAGCAATGGCTCCAGACGGTCAGTAGCCTGAACGATCAGTTCATAGGCCAATGCGATCTCATGTGTTTGGTGTCTCATGGCGTGAGCCTAACCTAAAAATACAATCCACCATACAGGGTAAACCCCTAGAGAAAACACATAAAAAGATTGATACATTACACCCCTGCTTAACAAAAAGGAGATTTAAATGAATGTTCAAGCATTGAAGACAGTCCGCCGACTGTTTTGTATTAATGGTGTTCCTCGCAACATCCAACGGCACAACTGCCAACAATGGGTCAAGTCGATCCGATTCCTTGGTGACAAATGGCTTCTTGCAACTCCGGTAACAAAATCATGAACAACGTAATCAAAACCCAGTTTGCTGGCAAGAACCCATTCAAGCCACAACGTCAAGTCAAAGAAGTAGATGTCAGCACATTGCGTGTTACCGATGACAAACCCAAAAAACGTGTTGCTCGTAACTGCAAATACGACAAATTGTTTGATGGTCTGGCAGTAGGGAAATCCCTCTCTTGCAAATCAGAAGATTGCGATAAGGTTGCACAGGCACTCAGGTCTTATGTCCGTAGGTACAACAAGCCTTGGAAAGTAAAAGGCACGATGTACTACACAAAAACAACAGCCCGTATCTTTGTATTGGAAAAGAAATGAGCCAGCAAGAATTCTACGAAACAGTCCAACGTCAAGAGGAATATATGAAAGACTTTTTGGAACAAGCAAAAGAAGATCTTAAGGGTGTTCAGTACTGCCCTTACTGCATCGAACCACGCAACGACAAACGCTCATGCTGTGGTGAAAACCACTTCATCGACTTTGAAGACATGGATGACGATACACAGCGTCAAATCATCCAAGACGAATACGATTCTTCATTCAAGGGGTAATGCATGTCTATTGAAAAGCTGCTTCAGACCAACGTAAACGGTCATACAGAGAAGAAAAACAACCTGACATACCTGTCATGGGCATGGGCTTGGGCAGAGGCTTTAAAGGCCGATCCTGCTGCTTCCTACAAAGTTGAAATGTTTGGCGACAAGTGCTACATGGAAATCAATGGCACTGCAATGGTTTGGGTTACTGTTACTTTGTTTGGCAAACCCATGACTTGTCAACTGCCTGTAATGGATGGTGCTAACAAATCAATTCCATTAAAAGGATACACAGCAACAAACAAATACGGAAAAGAATACAGGGTTGAATGCGATTCTTTTGCTGTCAACACTGCCATCATGCGTTGCATGACCAAGGCTCTGTCACTGCATGGCTTGGGTTTGTACATCTATGCCGGTGAAGACCTGCCAGAAGAGGGTGATGTACCAAAGAAGGGTCCAGGTGCTGTTGTAACCCCTCGTGGTGGCATTGGTGAGGATCTACCACAAGACATTAAAGACTTCCTGCTAGACATGGCAGCAAGTGTTGAAGAATTGGTCAACCAGGGGAAGGCTAAAGAAGCCCTTGCAATGATTGATGAACAGGCATTGGAGGCTGATCAGCGTGTCTGGTTGGCTAACCAAATGTCATCCACTGTGCGTTCTGCACTTAAAAAAGCCAAAATCTGAAAGGTAATACATGGCATACGACAACACTGATATTGACATTGTTTAATTTACCGTGTTATCATTTTGATGCAAACTTAGGAGAGCATCATGGATTTACGAAAATTAGGCGGTAGAACTCCCAAATCACCAGTTTATCGTTTTAACAATTCTTTTGTTAAAGATGAAGTCACTGGCTGTTGGAATTGGCTGGGAAAGGCAAGATCAGGCACATGCAGGTTATATGGTCGAATCACAGTTAATAAAAAAACTATGCCAGCTCACCGCTTTTCATGGGAACTTCACAATGAAAAAAAAGTTCCTGATGGAATGATTGTCATGCATAAGTGCGACAACCCTGAATGCGTAAACCCAGATCATTTAACCATTGGCACAACAAAAGACAATTCAGATGACAAAGTTAGAAAAAACAGGCAAGCAAAAGGCGCTTCTTTTTTTAACAGAAAAACGTCAAATGGGTCAAAAAATGGAATGTCAAAATTAACCGAAACTCAAGCAAAGGAAATATTTAATGACAAAAGCCCTCAAAGAGAAATAGCTCGCAGATATGGCGTAAGCCAGACAGTTGTACACAATATTAAATCAATCAAAACTTGGAAAGTAATTCATGGCTGAATATTCAAATGAAGACAAAGGCGCTTTGTTTACCAACGATAAGAAGGAAACAGAAAAGCACCCTGACTACAACGGCTCAATCAACGTAGGGGGTAAAGAGTACTGGCTGTCAGGCTGGAAGAAGAAGTCTGAAAAAACAGGCAAGACCTTCTTGAGCTTGTCAGTTCGTGAAAAACAAGATGCCCCCCGTCAAAGTTCTGCGCCTACCCGTAAGGCAAAGGATGATGACTTTGGGGACGATGTGCCCTTCTGATTAACGGGGCTGAAAGCGGATGCTGATTAGGTGATGTACACACCGCCCACAAAGAGACATCAGTGCAGCGAGTAAGCCCCACCTTCAAGGAAATGTATGGGTTATTTAATTGGATTGGCATGCTTATTTGCATGGCTTACACACGTTTTCACTTGCTTTGCAGAAGGTCTTTGGGGCTTTCTGATAGCAGGTGCTCTTCTCTTCCCTATCGGGATTCTTCACGGCTTCTATCTCTGGTTTAGATAAGGAAACATCATGTTCAAAATTGAAAAAAACATCCCTCTTGCAACAAAAAAAGCATACCCATTTGACGAAATGGAGTCTGGTGATTCGTTCTTCATCCCGGTAACAGATGCCAAAAAGATTGGCTACATTCGTGCCCAGATCAATGCAATGAAAAACAAGTACCCAGGCAAGGTCATCTCTACCCGCAAAGAAGAGACAGGTCTGCGTGTTTGGTTGATCAACAAGGAGCAAGCATGAGCTACTCAATGATTGAGATGAACGTCATCCGATGGGGTGAGGATCGTGGCATTGTCCAGAACAGCAACCCCAAAGCACAAGCTAGAAAAACTCAGGAAGAAGTCCACGAGTTGTTTGATGCAATTGAAAACAATGACCGAGAAGCCATGATCGATGCATACGGCGATATTCTGGTTACCCTTGTCATGGGTTGCGCCACTGCTGATTTGGACCTTGTAAGCTGTTTTAACCATGCCTATGAGCAGATTAAGGACCGCAAGGGTCATCTGACACCAGAAGGCATTTTTGTGAAGGAGTCGTGATGGCTTGTGATTCTTGCCCACAACCTCATGTCTGCGAAAGCATTGGCTGCTTTTTTGATCCCATCTATGTGTCTGCCCTTGATAAACAAGTATCAGGCAATCACTACAAAGATAAAGGAATTCAACCCATTGTCTACATTCACGCCAACAATCTGGGTTTTTGTGAGGGGAACGTTATCAAATATGTCACCCGTCATAAAGATAAAAACGGTGCTGCCGACATCAAGAAGGCGATCCACTACCTAGAACTGCTGCTTGAGTTGCAGTACAAAGATGCTGCTGTTTGATGTTGCCAGATGTGATCCTGAACACCCGGATCACTATTGCCACAACTGCAAGCGGTATATCAATCACGCAAAACAGCAAATGGGCCCAAGAACACCTGTCGTGCTAGTTGAGACAAGTGCTTCTGAAGCCTGTTGCTATATGCCGATTAGCCACCTAGAACGTCCAAGGCATGCTTAATATGCTTGATACGGTCATCTAAACCAATTACGCCGCCATTGATCTTCTTGGTCATGGCGGTGTAGTCTTTTGCATCGGCCTCTTTGTTCAGGCCACGCTTGTTCCAGTACCAGGCAGCACTCAATGCCGCATACTTTGGGGCCAAGATCAAATCAGGCGAATGGATGAAATCCATATTCAAGGCATCACCACACAAAGTGTAGTTGTCCTTGCCGGTCAATTGGATTAGACCTCGGCCCTTGTACAGGCTACCCTCACCTGTTTCTTCAGTACCGTTACCCATACGACCACCATAAACCTTGTTGGCAATCTTGTCAGGATTGCGGTGGTACGGTTGAGCAGCTTCCAATGTTGGGAAGCGTGAAGGCCACACACGGCATAGACCTTCAGCAGAGTAGTTCAGGTTCTCTTGCAGAGTTTTGAAGTTGCCAGACTCGTGGGCACATTGACCAATAAAAGCAGCCATCCGCAATGGAGTGTTGATCTCATAGCGATGGAAAGCCTCATTCAAAGGCTCCAGCCAGTCTTCAGAGATGTGCAGTTCTTTGAGTTGTTCAGCAGTAATCACTTTGCGTCCTTGTCTTTCTTGTCAGATTTCATATCCATAATCTTTTCCAATGTTCGTCCACCAAAGTAAAACGACATCACCAGCATTCCCCACTGTCCAAGCAACTCAACATACGACCTGTTGGTGTCGTAATCAAAGGCAGACATCATGGCAAATGTGAAATAGCCCCCCAGAATCAATAAAAGGGTCATAGGGCGAATGTTTTTGGACAGCCAAGAGTCAGATGACATATCTGCTTTTAAGCGGTCTGTGAGGTTGTTTTGCTCAGTCTCAAACAACTTGGTGTCGTTAGCCATCTTAGCCAACTCACCGTCCTGTGCCATCTTTGCCAACTCCATTTGAGCCTTGGCTTTGGCCTCGGGGTCCGGGATCAGCTTGTCGATGAGTTTGCCGCCCATGTTTAGAAGTGCATCAAATGGTCCAAGCATCAATTTCCCCTTTTGGTCAACATAGCGCTGGCAATTTCCAGCATAAATTTCACTTGCTCAAGATTCTCGGGCTGCTGTGTCCAGCCCACAGTGATCTGCCCAACAAACCTGTGGCTGTCTGGTGGAACACTTACCCGGCAGGTGAACCCCACACCCTTCTCGATGTACCACAGCCCAACTTCAGATTGAGCATATCGGTACTCGGAGCAAGGAATCTCGTTGGTCATCAACTTGATTACATCGGCATTATTGGCAGAGTTCTGGCTAAACAAACCAACATCAATGTCTTCAATGGTTTTGTCCCTGCCGTCTTTGGTGTATGCCTTGTACAACACCCGACTGTTAAACAAAGGGTTGACCTTGAAAATAGCAACTACCGTAGCACCAGTCTTTTTAAATAGCATTGCACTGGCATCATCTGCACGACCAGTGTTGATCTCAGGCAGCTTCTTGGACTCTTTGTAAGCATCCCGCATGAACTCTTGGTTTTGCCACATAAAGTAGCCGGTAAAAGCCACAATGCCCATAATCAGGATGGCAAACAGCTTGAAGGGTGAGTCCACATACCCAAGCACCTTGTCAAGGGTTGAGTTGGCGTTTAGCTTTTCGTCACTCATCGCAGATACCTGATGTATAAAACGATTCCGTAAATAATCAGCCCAGCAAGAACAACCGCAGCCATACTCATCGCAATGTATTCAGTAAGCCTTGCAATGGCTTTCTTGCGTCTAAGGGCTTCACGAGCAGCAGCTTCTTTGGCCTCTCTGCGCTTACGGGCAGCCATAGCTTGGAACTTAACCCAGTCATCCCACATGCCAGGTCGACCAGCGTAGACCATACGCTCCTTCAGTTCTTCCTCTTGCTGCTTAAGGCGCTCAAGAGCCATGAACTCTTCAAGGTCAGAGGTGTTGCCTTTTTTGGTGGCGTTCTCTTGGATCTTGGCCTTGTTGTCAAAGTAGTCAAAAACCCGTGAGCCAAGCTGATGCAATTCTTTACCATTAGCTAAAGCGCCTTTGATGACCGCAAAAGCGGCATTGGCAGCAGCAATTTCTGCAATCATCTCAGCACCTCAAACAAAACCTTGGCGGTCCAAACAACAATACCGACAATGAAAACTGCCGCTGCAAAAGCCTCGGCAAATTCTCTCATTTCAGGTGATCTTTTACAGTCTGCCACCACACCCCGGCAGCAATGAATAGACCCCCAATAAAAAGTACAGGCTTTGCAATCTTCCCAAGCATTTCAAGAACCAAGAAAGCACCAGATGCAGCTTCAAAAGCCTTCACTACACCTTGTGTGTTTTGGTCAATACGATCTACTTTTTCCTCAACCATAATCAGTCGAGCATAGATTTCTGCGTGTGATACTTCTTTGTTCATGATTTATCTCATGTATGCAGATGGGGGAGCGATGCCACGACCAGCACCAACCTTACGAGTATATTCTTCCTGCTGTCTACGCTTCTTGGCAATCTCTGTTTGGGCATAAGGGCTACCCAACAACATAGCAGCATCAGCGCTAGGAACAGTGCTAGAACCTTCACCAGCGCCAGACATCATCATGGCTGGTGGTAGTACAGCCTCAAGCAAGTTTGCCCCTGCCATACCACGTTGACCAGCAGTCTGTGCGTTAGCAAGATCAGAGATGGCAAACAACGTACCGGCAACACCACCGACCTTAACGCCCTTGCCAAAGTTTGTGTTCTTTGCAAACGTGCCAAACTCAGAAGGGATGTTTTGCAGCTTACGAGCATCTCGTCCAAGAATTGTTTCTGGGATCTGTTGCTGGAGATTCTGAAAGTATTGCGTAGTCAAACGAGAAACGTCATCGTTCAGGTTTGCCGATTGACCAAACTTGTTTCCACCTGCAAACATCTCACGAGCATATTCACGGTGTTCTTTGCCGAGAATGTTGCCCATAGAACGGTCCAAGTTGCCGACATCAGGACGGAACTCAAAGCCCGGAGGAATCTCTGCCGCAGACTTAAATGTGGTTTTCTTGGGGTACTCAGGAGCAACAGGCTTATCAGCCTCAGTCATCATGCTCTTGATCTCGTCAGCAACAATTTCAGTTGCGGCAGATCCTGGGCTTGCGCTAGGCAATGGAGCAGGAGCATCAACAGGAGCAGATGACAAGGGAGTGGAGATGGGTGGAGGCGCAACAGCTCCAGCCTGTGGTGCTTGTCCTCGGAAAGAAGCAGCCAACTCATCTGGTGTCATTGGAGTAGGTGCAACAGCAGCAGGAGCAGCCTCTATAGGGGCTACAGGGGCCATAGGTTGACCGCCAAGACCTGCTTGACGGTTAGCTTCAATAATATCGGCAGCACGTTGCAGACGATTTGGCTCGGCAGGAGCAGCGGGTTTAGCAAGCTCAGTAGTTGCTTGAATTGAAACAGGAGCAACAGGAGTGGCATCCATTGGGATGTCAATGGTCCGATCAATCTCAGGAACCTTGTTAATCCAACGATTCTTTACTGCTTGATAAACAGCAGGAGCCACTTGGCTTGCACCGTACAAAGCAGTACCAGCGCCAATAACTGCGCCAGCACCAGTCACCAACCCAGCAGTACTTGTGAAAAAGCTTGGAACTTCAAAAGTACGGTCGCCGACAGTAACTTGTGAAGTTGTAGCTTCTTTGACTTTCTTGTCGTACTCTTCACGCAGCTTGCGTTCTTTCTCCGCATACTGCTCTTCCATGTTGGGGGCAGGAGCAGCACCAGAAGGTGAGCCTTTCAGTTCAGCATCAATATCTGCATCTGAGTAGCCAGCAGCTTTTGCATTGGCCCGGAATTTTGCTTCATCAAATGCCATCATTAACCCCCAGCTTGTTTTCTAAGATCAGCCAAAGAAGGCTTGGATTTCGGTGGAGCTACAGGACGAGCAGCAGGAGCAGAAGGATTGGCATCTGGGAACTTCACATCAATTTTTGTGTCCCTTGGCGCTCGTCTTGCTGTGTACTCATCACCCATCACCTTGTTAATTTCATCCGCATAAAACTTGCGAATTTCTTTTGACAAAGGCTGCATGGTAAAGCCAGTGCCAATCTGTCCTGGCAAAGGAACAGTGTTGGTTTCCTTGTGACCATCCATCGCTTTTTTGCGATACTTAACGTACTCGCCCATCTGATCGGCGTTCTGTAAGCTTTGCAGAGTCTGAGCAAGTGTCTGAGCTTGTTTGTCAACAAAGTTTGAAGATGTAGGCAAAGAGATGATGGATGGCTTGCCAAAGTTTTGCGTAGCATCAACCAACTCTCGACCCATCTGCTGGCTAGTCTCAATCACTCGGCGCAGACGTTGTGCTTGGACAGGGTTAAGCTTGCCAAGGCGCTCTGCTTCAGCAATGCTTGCCATAGTCCCAGAAACATTTTTAGTGGACTCGGAACTGATGTTATCGGTTTCTTGCATCTGGTTAAGCTTGTTGGCATTAACGCTAAAGCTGTTGTCCTTGCTGACCAGTTGATCACCCTTAACTTCCAAGGTGGTCCCAAGCAACTTAGGATTAAGACGCAAAGAAGAAATCAATCGCTCATCAACTTTTACCGACTCACCTTTTGTCAAAGAATCTTGCAGTTGTTTTAAAGCGCTGATGTTATTGGACTTAGCATTAGCCTGACCCATAGACTGACTAACAGCACCAACAATTTTGTTGTACAGGGTTGGATCAATGTCCGACTTAAATGTCTTCAAATCGTTGTAATTGGATTCAAGCAATGGCCTGTGAGAGTTCAACAACTGATACCAGTTATTAGCTTGGTTTTCCTCTTTGACCATCAAGCCAGCACTCTCTTCACGAACCTTCTTTTCGGTCATGCCTTTAAGAGTGTTTTCCCAAGAAGAAATGCCACCAACACGTTCAGCATATTCTTGCTGACTTAAGGGGCGGTTTGCCTTGCGATCAAAATAAGAGATAGGCTCACCCAAAGCATTGTGGGTTTCAAGAATCTGATCTCCGTTGTTGTCGTAAGTTACTTTCTTGGTAATGTCGCCGCCAGTAACTTGCTTAACAGCGCCCATCTTGTCGCCCATGACGTACTTCAATAGAGCAGTGCCCCACTGAGGATTGTCAGCAACAGTTTGAAATGTATTGGCAATCTGAACACGACCATCAGGAGTAGCAGGGCCCCCTGCTTTTTCAATAGGAGCAACCATTTGGTTGAACTTTTTGCTATTGTCTTCAATGGTCCGAGCAAGACGCAAGGCAACATCAGATGCTGGTGTGCCAATATTGTCTTTGGCAATTTGAGTCAAAGCACCAACATCACGATTCGCAATCGCAATATCAGCCACTTGGTTTGGATTCTTTGACAAGCCGTCAGTCATTGTTGGATCTGCCATGATGTTTCCTTATCTCAACCCAAGAATAGAAGCTATTTTTGTAATCTTCCCGTAGCCTGGGTTTTGTTGGTATTCGTTGCCAGTCTTCAGCATCTGGTTGTATCCAGCTTGTTGAGTGACTGGGTTGAAATCTGTTGGGTTTGACAAATCAGAAACTGGAACATTCCAGTCATTGTTCAAGATTTTTTCACCAGCATCAGGTGGTGGTCCAAGATCAATTTGAGGTTGTGGGGCCACCTCAGGTGGTACAGCACCAATAGCCTCAGGAATCATTGGCTGAACTACAGCAGGAGACACAGGAGCTACAGCAGAATTTACTGGACTTATAGGAGGAACGGCAGGATTTCCTTTTGGCACATCAACACTAAAGCCACCTTGCTTATTTGGATTAATGCCCATCTTGTTTAAGGCATCAATTGCTCCTGACTTTTGCAAGCCATAAATCATTAAGCCAGTCTTTGCCGCTTTACCAATTTCAGCAAGAGGACTTTGCCCCATGTACTTACTGGGGTTTCCAAAGCTAAGACCAAAAGGTGTATCTGCCATGATTGTTCCTTAAAAGCCAAAGCCCTTGCTGGAAGTCTTCTGACCTTGTGTGCCAGCAAAATTGGGGGTCAAAGAAGCTTGTGGTGTACCGTACACAACAGAAGCATACTTAGCCAAGATGTCTTGAGGTGTTTGAGCAAAACCAATACGACTAGCGGCAGACTGTTGAGCAGCACCAAGTTGAGATTGACCAGCATTCATCAAGGCACCAGCGGCAGAAGCCTTGTTGGCCTGTACACCAGCACGAGCGCCAGCAGCCGCAGTAGCTTGACGTTGTTCTTGCAAAGATGCCAAGTTAGCAGAAGCCAAAGCAGCACGGGAAGAACCCAAACCACCAGCGCCACCATAACTGGCAACCTGCTGATTCATCTCTTCACGACCTGATTCACGACCTGCTTGCAAGGCAGCTTGAACTTGCCCTTCCTCGTATTGAGGATCAAACAAAGAAGCCAGACCAGTCATGCCAGTAAGCAAACCAGCAGTGCCAGTAGCTTCTTGCAAAGCACCAGTACGGCCTGATACGCCCATAGCTGTATTAGCAGCAGTAATGGCAGCAGGAGATGTTTGATCTAAAGCGCCTTGAGCCATGCCAATCGTCTTTTGATACGCTGGCATAAACGTGTTTTCAAGAGCATTTGCTTGAACATTGAGAACACGCCTTTGCTCAGGCGACATTTCCACCTGAGTTGAACTAGAACCTTTTCCACCGCCCATGATTAGTACCCTTTGCCTTTCCCAGATCGTGTCTGGCGAGGTTGAATAGACGCATTATCCCACTGTCCAACAGTATTGGAATAGTTATTTGGGACACCCATCATTGGCTGCCCACTTTGGCTAGGGAAAGTTACTCGACCACCCTTGCCTTGAGGTTGAGGTAATGGCTGTGGAGAGCCAACATCAGCAGTAGGATTTGAAGGCTGAGTAGGGGATGCGAATCCCTTGCCTTGTGGTTGGGTAGACGATGCTACTTGAGAGACTGGAGAGCCCATAATTTGTCCTTAATTTGTTTAATATTTAAATATTACTGATATAAACTTCTATCGGCAAACAAAATATATTGATTTTCGTAAACTCTATATGCATCTACCCCAGTTGGGGAAAATCCATATGAATTAGCAATTGTGTATCCAATGGTTGTGCTTCCAAGTCTGTATACGGTCATCCCAAAGAATCCACCAGGGATTGACGGTCCGTTTGATCTTGAAGATTCGGCAACTTGCACACAAGACATTATGTAATTTGAAGGAATAGTTCCTGAAAACAAAGTTTCTGGTGGAGGATCTGCAACAACAGAAGATGATCCAACATTTGTTTTGTGAGCTCCTGATATTTTCAAAACTCTTTGCTGCAAATTTAGCATTGTGACCCCTGCTTGTGATTTCACAAAACCACCAAATCCAGTTGGTGCTGGAGTAGAAGCAAAGTCAAATACATAGACAGGAATTGTTGCTGGAGAAGTTCCTGTTCCAAAAAAATAAACAATAGCAGTCCAAGTGTTGCCGCCAATGTTTGTTACTTGCAAAGTACATGTTCTAGCAGGAATGCCAGAAGCATCCAAACCTTCAGTAAATACAATTGGATTTCCATTGCATGAAAAAGTTACTTGATAATTAAAAGGATTATTAAAATCAACTATCTTTGTCGCGGTAAATTTTCCAGCAAAATGAAAAGCAGCAAAATCAGAAGAAAACATTATCTGATTGCTACTGTTTCTTAATTCAATTCCAAAACTCATTTCATTTCCCCAGAACCAATACGTTCAAGTTTCCTTGGCGCAGGGTTGATGTAGATGAGTTGGATGTGACAACAACTGTTTTTGTTGAATTATTTATGTTTGTTGTTGGGGTGTTTAGTTTTGTTCTGTCTTGCTGCATGACAATTGTGTACAACTCTGTGCCATAAAAGCTTGGATATGATTTTGTGATGGTGGTGTTATAAGGAACAACAAAAAAATCCAAAAACATTCCAACCGCATCATTGCCACTGTTGACAGATACTATAGTTCCGGTTGTGCCGGATATGACTTCAAAACCATAACTCATGTTAATCAGTCTCCGTTTTGATTAAGCCAAGTTTCCAATTCTTACTCGCAAAACTCCAGCATCATAAACATCAATTCTGTTGTTAGCTCCATCAATAATCATGTAGCTAGATCCTGTTGCTGGCAAACGAATCGTTCCTGCTGTAATTGTTCCCATATTTGCAGTGATTGCAGACAGTTGAGAGACATTCAAATTACCAGCAGTAATGCTGTTAGCGACAATAAGGTCGCCAGTGATGTATTTCTGAAATACACCCCAACCTGAAATGTATTTATAAACAATTGAAAAAATGCCGCTGTTGTAGTTAACAGTGCAAAGATCACCAGATATTGGTGTACGACCAATAGCGGAAATACATTCAGCATCAGTTGGTGGCCCAGAGTTGTTTGCAACTCGGATGACAACAAAGTTGGCAACAGCACTAGAAGCAGTGGTGAAATCCAAATCAATGGCTGTACCTGGATCAATGAACCAACCAGTATTGGGCACTGACGTAGCCACAGCAAACTGAATAGTCCTGCCACCAGTAGTGATGTAGTACAGAAACTTGGTCGTACCAAAACCACCAGTTACGGCATTCCAAACATAATCAGCAGGGTTTGTTGATTCAACAGTGGTGTCTGAGTTACGCAGACCGTAATAAAGTCTGTTTGTTGGAGAGTCACTAAAGTTCAATGTGCCATCAAAGCTGTCGGCATATTTAACAGAGATGTACTTGTACAAATACCCTGTTATCTCTCCTGAAGGACCAATAATCTGTCCTGTTCCTTGATTGGCAACAACAGTGTCATTCAAGTTTGCAAGGACGTAGTTAACAGCCTCCGAGATTTCTCCCGGAGTTGGATTTCCATCAAGAAAGAATGGCATTAGAAAGCGTCCTCAACAATGGTTGCTTGCCAGTTCAATGCTGTCATATTCCAAGCATCTGTAGCGTCATTGGACTCTACCTTAACTGACACTGTCCGAACAGAGTTCTGCTGAGTGGTAACCCAAGGATTGTCTGTGTCAATTGCAACAGTCCCAGAAGCACCGTAAACAGGCTCTTGCTGAGTTGAGTTAGCACCACCCACAGTGATCTCCACAGAGCCAGAACCAGCAATCTCAGGCAACATCCGGTGGACATACACCTTAGACGAATAAGGAACAGGCCCCTGCTCTGTCTGCAAAACAAGGTTTGTACGCTCAAACAACGTAGGAATAGCAGCACCACGGAAAGCGTTGGTCCTATTGGTCTGGATGGGCTTAGAAGACGCTGTAGAGCCTTGGGCATACACAACAGTGCGTGATGCGTATTTGAACGCTCCTGAGGCGAATATAGGCCCTTCTGTGCCCATGCATGCATTGGCAACACTGCGAGGAGCATTCCACACTTGCAGGTCATACCTCCAAGACAGCATCTTGTTGCACCAGCCAGTAGATGTCAGATCAGGGTAATAGATCTCAATCTGGTTTTTTCTGGTGTTGTTGACCATGAAAACACGGTCAGAGTAAACAGGAGACAGATTGTCGTAAAAGTAGTTCTTGACCTTTTGATTGCCAAGAGAAGCAAACTCAGAACCGTTGAACACCCAAATGTCTCGGCTATCAACACCGTAGACGCTTGCATCTGTGTTGGTCCAGCAGTTGTTGTTTAACAACCCACGACCCTGGTTATACAGACGAACACCAAAAACTGGTGCTGTGCTGTTTTGATAGGAAATGGGAGACATCACTGCTGTATCCCAATAGGAACACAGGTAAAAGTTTCCACCCAAGGCAAACCCGTCAATCAACGATCCACGGACAGGAACTTCTTGTTCGTTGGCTACGTTTGTGAGAGTTGGCATCCATGTTTGTGGAACACCGGAACTTGCAAATGCTTGTGACCAACGAGTGGTTGTTGGGAAATTAACCGTAGTACCGACAGTGAAGTCTTTGGTCAGATTACCGGAAACAAGGATGTTGCCCACGTTTGGTGAGCAAAAGCTGCGTACAAAGCCAGCACGAGTTGCTGATACGCCAACGTCATAGTTCCAGACAAAGTTATCAGGAGCAGTGTCGTAGATATTGATTTCTGTCCTTGTTGGCAGAAAGTACATTGGAGAGCGCAGACCATCATTGATAAAGAAAACATTACCAACCCAAGAGGTAGTGATGTTCACGTTATCAGAATAGCCAGACAAAGCCACGTTTGGATTAGCACCAACACCAGGGGTAATGTTGGTAATGCCACCAGCAGTGAGCATGTACCATTTACCTTCACGGGTAGCAGCAATGTAGACCCAAGTGGCTTCAGAACGAAAGCCACCCTCATAGAACACTACGTTACCGGGGATGGCAGAGAGAATTTCTTCTTCTCCACCAACCTTTTTGATGCCCCGAACATCGGCTTCAACATTCAAGCCATTGCTGTATTCAGTTGTTCCAAGGGCGTTACTAGGCACATCCGGTGTGAAGGACATGCTAGTAAATGGGGTACGCAAACGTGAATAATCAGCCATGTTGAATCCTTTGCCGGATTTTACTCAGGTTGCGTATCAGCAGGCAGAGGTGTGTTGCCCTCGTCCAGCCATTTCAGGTACTCAGATCGTTCCAAGCTTTCCACCTCAAGATTTATAAAAGTGGTGTCTGACACCCTGAGAGCTTTCTCAAAACTACCGGGCGTTAAAGGGATTAGTTTGTACATTTATAGCTCCGCGCTTGCTGCATAAGTACCGCCGTATGCCCTGTAAGCTTTCGGACCGCCGGTGCTATTTAGTCGATGGGTCAAGCCATCTTTGTTAAACGTGAGATCAAAAGAGGTGCAGTTATCATAAACTGGCGCGCCAACAATGGATGCCGAAGACGGATTGTCTCGCATGGTTACTGGAAAAGAGCAGGTTGGTCCAAATCCGTCTGCCGAATTTCCGTACAGATATGCAACTCCATTTGAGATACTTCCCTTCCAGTAATACCGCTGACACATCATCAGCTCACGCCCGTAGTCCCTGCGCTCAAACGGGGAAACTTCTGTGCCGGGTTCAAATTGCACCAAAGACAAAGTGCCGGTGTTGAACTCAATGTTCAGGTTTGTACCGCCCGTCACGGAGCCAGTCACCCCGGAGCCAGAGTACGAGCCAGCGCCGATCTTGCCTTGTGCAGTGCCAGACCATGACAGAGCATACGTTCCGCTGTAGAGGTTCAAGCCTTCAATGACCTGAATGAGTGAGCCTGCCGTGATGGTCAACGTGGTGACGTTGTTGACGGTTGCAAACGTGTAGGTGCAGCCCGATGCCCCAGCCTTCCAGCGGTCGTGCCCATAAGCACCCGCAGCCAGCGTTACCGTGCCCGAGACGCCACGCTGGTTGACTTGGAAGTTGCCGTTGATGATGGCATTGATGACTCCAATAGGGCCACCGTTGATTTGTGAGATGACGAGATTGCCAGCCATTATGTTCCCCAAGCAAAGTTACCGTGATACTTGCGCCGTGCTTCTTCAGCAACCAACTCCGCAAGCTCCAAGTCTTCAACCATTTTTGACACGACCCGCTTGCCAAAAGCGTTGACCTGAACAAGCCACTTTTTGTGTGTTGCGTTCCAGCAGACGTTTTTCACGCCTGACTTGTTGTTGCTTTGCGCCCCCTTGTTCATTGAGTTCAATGAGTTGTTGGCAGGACGCAAGTTTTCTATTTTGTGGTTTTGTCGGTTGCCATCTTTGTGGTCAACCTGATCTGGCATAAATCCATGATGCATCATGAAAACGATCTTGTGGATGCAATATGCCTTCTTGTCGATCATGACTGAGCCGTAAGAGCTTGTTGACAGGCAACCAGCACGTTTGCCTTTTTGGGCCACGTTGCTCAGTGTCTGTTTCCAAAACAACATGCCGTCACGGTACTCAAACAGTTCGTGCAGACGTTCTTTAGATAACGGCATCAAGCTGCTCCTCAGTTGGTCGTGCCAGTGTGGGGTGATCCCACGCAGCAATGTAGTCGCCTTTGCCGTCAGAGTCGTTCTGCAAGCGGATTGTGCCGCTATACGGTGTGAAATCATCCAAAGAAAGCTCCGGGTAGATTGTTTTGATTTTTTCGTACAAGGTCATGTTGCGCTCCGTGCGAGGAAGGCTTGAAAATACGTTGCCGAACGCCCTGCTGATGCGGTCACACCGTTTCCTGAGTAGGCATAAACTTCAACGTAATCCGTGGTCCCATTAAGATAAATAAGGCCCGAACAAGAACTCATGAAACCCGCTAAAGGCGTATTTGTAAACGTCCCCGCTGCAAACTCTCCCACAGTACTAGCAGTCAAAATTGTGTGCAAAGCACTAACCGTAGCTGCGTCTGATCGCACGCCTGCGTTGAATTGGTAGTAACCTGCAACATTGGGCGTAAACCTAGAAGAGGCAAAGCAGCTTGCAGTGTCAAAATCTTCTTGGTCGAATGTGACTTTTGTTAAAGTTGCCGAGTTTAGTGACTGAGAGGAACTCTTGTACGCACTAAACGCAGGGCCGTTCACAGGCACACCCGCTGTTGCAGTGGTCAGGATCGTGCCAGTGTTGTCTGGCAGCGTCAGTGTTCGGTCGGTGTTGCTGTTGGGGCTGGCAATCGTGAAGATGCCCGTGCCGCTGGCATTGCCTTGGACTTTTACGAGGCTCATGGTTGTGTTCCTTATCGAAGCGTGATTGGGCCAACAACTGTTTGCGGCCCTATGGTTTTTGTCATGTTTTTTCCTTTACACCACGGTCCATGTTGAACCACTTGATACCGTCACCGTTACACCCGAGTTCACAGCAACTGGGCCGAACGAGCCACCGTTGTCGCCTGTAGCAATGGTGTAGTCGGAACTGATCGTTGCGCTGTTGACCACAATGCCGTTGCTGGCCCGTGGAGCTTTCACACTCAACTCACCAGTGCTTGGCTTGAACAGATACTGAGCGTTGCTTGTGAAAACACTTGAAGCCGTGCCTGTTGTTGCAGACGCAAACAGTGGATACAGGTTTGTTGCAGTGGTTGTATCGTTACTGATAGCAGAGCCACCCACAGAAGCCCATGCTGCGCCGTTGTAGCCTTCAAACTCAGCAGTTGTAGTGTTGAACCGCAACTTACCAGCAGCACCAGTAGGACGCTGTCCTGTAGTTCCCGAGGAAAGCTGAACAGCGCCTGTAGAAGTGAATGCTGAATCAGCAGATGCCGTAAGGGTAGTTACGTTTGCAGTACCGCCAGATACGTTTACCGCTGTTGTTGCATTTGTTGCAGTTGCAGCGTTACCTGTTGTGTTCTGGTTTAGTGTTGGTACGTCAGCAGCTTGGATTGCCGACATGACAACATCTGTACCGTTGCCACGCAAATACTGACCACTTGTAACAGACCCTGCCAAAGCATCCATTGCATCTTGGCGAGTGGTTTGTCCTGTACCACCATTAGCAATAGCAACCGTGCCAGTTACGTTTGCAGCGTTACCAGTAATTGCAATGCCCCAAGTACCAGTTGCATTTACGCCAGTGGTTGATGGGGCGCCAACATCGGTGTAAGACAGAGTAACTGCGCCTGTGTAACCGTTTACAGATGTGACAGATTCAGTGTTATCAACCTTTTCCCAAATGCTTCCACTAAAGATGGCCCAGTCGCCAACCTTCCAATCAGTAATTCCATTCAGACTTGTACTGCCAGCAACGCTGACAACGTAGTAATAGCCTTTTGTGCCAACACTAGATACAAGACCGGGAGTGTTTGTTGATGCATTCCAAGTGCCTTGGTAGCTAACACCGCCTTGCAAAGAAGCAGGGATTTGCGACAAAGGAATCTGACCACCAGCATCCAATGTGGCAACACCCAAAGCAGAACCCGCATCTTTGGTCGATGCTGTGCCAAGACCCGTAACTTGAGTATTGGCAATTGCAATATCAGCAGCAGTCATAGCCGTCAATTGGCCTTGGGCATTAACGGTGGCAGTTAATGTTTTGGATGTGCTGCCATAAGTGCTTGCAGTTACACCTGTGTTGGCAATAGAAATTGTCCCTGCGGCAGTAATGGGTCCACCAGTTAGACCAGTACCAGTGTTAATTTGCGTAACAGTACCAGCGCCAGCAATTGCTCTCCACTCAACATCACTTGCCGATGGGTTCACTGCTAACAATTTGCCAGCATTACCAACATAGCTTGGCAAAATCCAATCAGCACCCAACAACTGAACAGCACCAAGAGTCAAATCAACACCGTTGACGTTAACGCTGTCGTAAACAAGGGCCGAGTTAGGAATGTTGGTCAGAGTATTAGCAGATCCGCTAATAGACTTGTTTGTCAGTGTCTGAGTATCGGTTGTGCCAACAATTGTTCCGCTAGGACCTGCAATGTTTACCCATGCAGGAACACCGCTGTCATATCGCAACAAGTTGTTGTTTGCAACACTGGTAATGCGAACATCATGCAACTCATTAAGTTCATACCCATTTTGGGCAAAAACATAAATAGAACCTGCACCGCCAGAACCACCTTTTACAACGTATCCAACTTGGACTAAATGTTGTGGTGCTTGAGGCTTAGTTGTTGTCCATGCACCAGGTGTTGTTGGCGACACGTAAATAACAGCGCCATCAGAAAATCCACTGGTGTTCAACCCGTTGACCATGCCTTGCACGGTAACAAAGCCACTAGAGTTGTTTGCAATTGACTCAGTAACAACACCCAAAATGGTTGCAGATGTTGCATCACCGTTAGCCAAAGCTAACCCAACAGTCAAACGCTGACCCTGCGAACCAGTTACATAAACAACCTGTCCGTCAGTCAATGTAGAACCAGTTTGGTTATACACATAAATTACTTCTTCTTGTCCAATCTGCAAGTTGACGTTACCGCCACCCAAGCCAATTTGAGGGCCATTCCAAGTGGTATCCCATTGGAGTTTGCCGGGAGCAAGAGCGCCATCTCCAGCAGTGTTCAACTGGACATAAGTGGCAGAACTAATGCCACCAGTAATACCTGTCAAAGAAGTGATATTGGTGTTGGCCCCAGCAGTTGCATAAATGCTTGAACCAGTCAACTGCACCCAAGCGCCAGCTTGTTTGTTGTACAGGCTTTGAGGAGTTGTGCTTGTGTTGATGTACAACTGACCATTTAAACCAGTGCCAGACGATGGCACACCAGCACCAGTCAATACTGGCAAACCAGAGCCAGTCATCAATCCTGGGATGGACCAAACAAAGGTCGATGTATTGCGAGAGTCAACAATAGCAATAGACACCCAAACCTGATTAACAGGAGCAGGAGGAGGAGAGACAACCCAGCCACTAGGAGCAGTGCCAGTGTTGGTGCTAAAGCTCCAAGAGCCACCTGTAGGTGTTGCTGGAGCAGTAGCCGAATCTTGGAAAATGAACCATTCAAAATAAGTACCGCCAGATGCAGCACCAATGCCATACAAACCTGTGGACTCGGAAGATGTTCCGTAGAGGCTGCTGGTTGCCATGTTGTTTCCTTACTTGAACGAATATCTGTAATTGCGTGGCTGAAACTCTGAAGTCAGATGTTGATCTCCACCACGCCATTTACCTTTGTAGTTTTGGTCTTCAATCAGACCATAAGAATCATCAAAACGGACTTGCCATTTTTGAGCTTCTTCCACGTTTTTATTTTTGTCGTAATAGCACTGCAAAGTGCCATAAAAATAACCTTCAGGAAACGAGGCAAGAATCGCATTGCTTTGCACAATCGGATCGCTTGTGTCACCAGTTGGGCTAAACAAAAATGGGAATGTTCTTTGGTAATACGCCTTGATGGTGACGTTTGCACCGGGGTTTGGAGTAAACACATAGTTAGGACCGACTTCAGAGAAAGAAGCACGGATAACTCGTGGAACACCAAAGGGGCGGATGTACAGTTGGTCAATCATCCTGCGGCGAATGATCTCTCGGTCACCAACTCGGTCATACACAATCCAAGGACCCAAGGCAGAAGCACCTGGTGGTTGGTCCGATGGAGGAGACTCTTGGAAGAACAAGATCGGAAACACCATATCCGCAGGGATAGGAGCCATACCTTCTGCGTTGGTTGTCAGAATGGTTGGGTTGTTTGGATCGTAGGGATTTGAGCGCAAAGCTGGAAGCTCAATTGTCCGCATCTTCAACTCAGCCATCTGAATGCAATTCATGATCTCAATAGAAGATTGAGTCGGAATCTTCAAGATGGCAATAGGAAGTGTTTGATCAGCCCATACGCCATCAGGATCACTGACCGTAATGGTTGTGCTGGTTGTGGACAAAATCGCTGTAAAAGGCCCACGGATGTTTGGACTGATGAAGTCACCGGGGCTTACCAAAGCAGTTGCGTCAGCAGATGTTGTCAAAACACCTGTGGTGGTGTTTACTGCTGTAGCGTTGATACCAATAGAAGATGGAATTGCGCCTACCCAACCTGCAACACGGCTGACCAAGGAGTTAGCAGATTGAATATACAGAGACATGATCCATCCTTATTTGGTCGGTACAGCAGGATTATAGGGTAGTGGGATTTTTCCGCTAGGGTGGCAAACAAAATCGCTGTAGTACTCATTCACGATTGCGTAAAACAGAATCTTGTCCTCTTTGTCCTGTTTAATCAATTCCCAAGGACGGTTGTTAAACCATTTTGAACTGATCTCATGAGCAAAGCATTTTGGCAGTTGCATCATGTGAGCAGTGCCAGCAAAGAAAGGATTGGCAGTGCCGTGAACCTTGTAAAACTCACGTTGCTGTTTGCAGAACTCTCGGACGTTCTCTACGTTCTTTTGGTTATATTGAACATATCGTGTGCCATCAATAGCACCGACTTTATAGTCAATATTATCTGTTTTGAATGTTTGTGACCAAGTGCCTGATTTAACTTCGTTATACAGCTTGTCGTTATGACGGAAAACACCGTCAATACCGCCCTCCAGAATTCCTTCTGAATAGTATTTCTCGTTAACCTTGATGTCTTCGTCTTCAGTCATTGCTTTCTCCATGCTTTACCAAAGGAACCCCTTTCGGAGTCCCTTCAGAAAAGCTCCGGAGAGCTTAGGCCAGGTAACGCTGGACTTGACCAGCGGGACGAGGAGCGGTCACAGCAGCGCCAGTTGGGCTGATGTTAGCCAACACAGCAACACCTGCGGGGTTACGCACAATCAGCGTACCTTCCATGATGTACTGGTCCAAAGAAGCGTCAGCAGAACTGAACACTTCGTTGTTTGGACCCAGTTCACGCAAGCTACCCCACTGGATAACGTCAGGGTTCAGGAACAGGGCAGAAGTGTTATCTGCGCCGGTTTGGTCCATAACCCAAGAGTCATCGATCTGATAGGTGTAGTTGAAGTCACCTTCGTAAGTACCAATCGTGTCGCCCTTGTCAGCAGGGTTAAAACGGTTGATCGAACGGCTGGTAGGCATCATGTCCGAAATGTGAGTACGCATGGAAGTAGGAACAACCATGTTGGTAATCTTGGCATTGAAGCGCTGCTCAGCAGTGGTAACCAGTTGCTTGTACAGGTAAGGGCTGAACTGTTGCAGGGTCACGCCACTTGCGAAAGTGAAGTAACCCAGACCAGCGTTGCTCAACAAGCCGTTGAAAGGCTGGTTAGTAGCAGTAGCCGAGGTGGTGTCGTTGCCGTCAGAAGTAGCCAGGTTCAGCACGGAAGTGCCGTCTGTCTCGTTACCGGAACGTGTACCAGCGAACGAGTACAAGGAACCGAAACGGCGACCGTTGTTAGGCGATGCACCTTGAGTGGCAGCTTGACCGGAGTACTTGATGGAAGCGCCGTCAGCACGAACCATTTGCAACTCAACGTCAAACATGATTTCAGTCAATTGCTTGACTTCTTGGTAGGCTTGTGGATCGCCACCAGCTTGTTCAACAGCACGGGCAGTACCTGTAGCACCAATCACAGTCGTAAAGATCTGTGTGTAGTTACCGCAGTTAGCACGGGTGTTGTCAGCAGCTTGGCTGGCAGACACAGCAGCGCCTTCCAACTTGGCGTTCAGGGCGGGAGTACGGTAGTAATCCACAGGCCAGATGTGCAGAGTCGAGTTGACTTTGCGCTTTTTGGACATAGCCATGTTGGTCAGGGGGGTACGGTCTTTAACGTAGTTAGAGACAGTCATGTCGAGGTCTTTGACCACGATGTCGGTGGTATACGAGCCGTTGCCGTTACCGAGGTTTGCAGAGGTGATAGTAGACATCAGAAAACTCCTGTTTAACGCTTGCGTTTATTTGCTGCAAGCATGGTTGCTAAAAGGTCACGAGCCGCATTCTTATCGCCAGACTTTGCCTGTTTCTGGAGTTTTTCAACTTCGTTCTCGGGAGCAGTTTTAGCTTTTGCCACTGGTCGACTAGCCGCAGCCAGAGAACCACCAGCGTTCTTAACCTTAGGGCCTTCACGGAACTTCATACCATCCCGAATCAAAGCCAACAGGTATTCGTCACTAGAAACCAAATCGATGTTTGGCACACCAGGAACAAATGAACCGCTAGAACCTTTCCAATCCTTACTAAGCTTCTCACGAATCTCCGTAAAGACTGCCTTGTTGCTCAACTCTTTGTCAGTAAAGGACTGTCGTGCTTTTTCCAAGGTTTCTTGGACAAGAGCAGACCTGTGCTGATAGAACTGATCAACTTTAGGCCGATTCGCCTTAATGAACTCAGACTTTTCCTGAATCAATTGAGCATTCTGGCGGATAGCCGCTTCAGCTTGGCTCTTTTGAGCAGGATCATCCGTGCTTTGATAGATTTGCTGCCATTTCTGGTTGTATTCTTGGATCTGAATCAGTTCATCAGCAGCAGTTTGCAACTGAGGAACAATCGTCAACTCCAAGCCTATCTGCAAACCATCAAGTTCACTTCGACGCTTCGTTTCAAACTCTTCAAAATCGGCTCGTTCAGCTTTAAGCTTGCGAGCATTTTCATGGATAGCACTGCCTTGACCCAAAATAGCAGCAGCCTTCGATACAGGGATCTCAATAAAGCCGCCTTCTGCGTCCTTATTAGGAATCCGCCACATCATGTCGGGATTCTGCTCTGCAAACTCTAGGAAGTTAACGGCTTCGGTTACACCATCGGTGGCCTCTGCATCATCTTCCGAATCTACAGTTTCTGACTCATTTGCAATACCATCTTCAGGTTCGGTTCCTTCAACAGGAGCCGCCTCAGGGGATTCAGCTTTCGCTTCCTCTTGTCCTGCTGGAGTTTGTGAACTGCTGTCGGGTTGCGGATTGTTACGCTTGTTAGCGGCAATCATTGCAGCGATAGCATCGGCGGGATTCACAGCCCCAGTTTGCTCAGTGGCGGTCACTTGCGTGATTACGTCTGACATAGTTTAACTCTCTTTGGTTAAGTGTTGGATTTCTTTGCCACTTTTCCAAGATATTCAGTTTTCTCAATGAAACCAATGAAATCTCGGACTCCAGCAACATAATGTGCATTTTCAATACGTTCTGGATCGGCTCTACTGTCTTCAAGCCTTTCCAGCATGTTGAACCGATAAAGGTTGAACAGCAGTGCAAAATCCTCATTCTTCATGAGGCGCATGGCAGATTCGCCATTTTCAATTACTAGAGTTTTTCGAGTTACATCGGCCTCCTTATGTGCATCAACCGCACGAGTGCGTTGATTGAAATAGTTACGGATATTCAATACCAAGCTTTTCATTGCAATACCTTAATCAACTTGAACGGAAGTAAGTTTACCTCGTTTAGCAGCCAAAGCCTCAAACATATTGTCAGTATCAATGTCTTCCGCTTTCTTCTGCGTAAACAATGTATTGGCAATAGTCTCTTCGGTCTTGGCCTTGTTTAATTCAGTCTTAGACTGCATTTCTTGCTGTTCTGGGCTAGGACCCTTCTCAGCATTTGCTTGCATAATCTTAGCGGCCTCTTCAAGAGTTGGCAAATAAGCGTCAACGTCTTTCACGCCTAAGACACGCAGAGTATCTTCAAATGGCCTACGAGCTTTCATGAACAACTCGGGAACACTTGGATCAAGGCCCATCATTAACTGGGCAAACTGCTGTTGAGCTTGACCAATCAATTGCTGGCGAGTCAAACGATTTTCGTCAGACAAGAAGCCCAAAGCCAAATCGATGTTAATCAGCTTACGGTCAATGAACTCGTAGTTATTCATGGAGATAGCGTCCATGAATGGCTTTCCTTTGGCGCAAACACCAGCCAACTGCTGAATGTTGTAGTCATCGGAATACTGAATCAGGGTCTTCCAGACAATGTAGATCATGTCCCGCAGACCAATGGCGCAATTCTTGACCATCTCGTCTTGGATCAACTGGTTTGGACCCATAGCCAATTGCAGCTTAAAGCCAGAGTTGCCATCCTTCATTACTTCAGGATTCATGACATCGTTGGGGCTTGTCATGCCGATCATTGCCATCTTGTCGGACTCAAAGCGCTGCATGGAGGACTGGACGTATGCCAGGTTACCTTGCATGGCTCCAAACTCATAGATGTGCTTGGCAGGATCGAACTTACGGTCCAAGATGAACATGGCAGACACGCCACGCTGGATCTCTTCGGCATCAATGAACTCTGGGTTCACGCCAATACGAGGAGTCGAGGCTTGCATGGCAAAAGCCATCTCAGCACGGGCAATCGATGTGGCGTATTCCTGCATCGGCACAAGGCGTTCAGCAAGGGAGTACCCAAAGAAGTTGCCGGTGATTGGCTTGGGGCACATTGCTGCCAAAGGAATGAAGTCCACTTCTTTGACGTACAGAACATACGAGCCTGAGAAGCAAACCTCAACGATTTCCTCTTCGCCGTCACCATCAACGTCTTTGCGAATCCATGCTGTGGTCAACATGATGACTCGGCTGTAGCGATCAGCGCCAGCAGAAGCAATTACACCTTGACCGGGAACAGGAGTGGAATCACGAGCATGCAAAGCAAGATCGTTTTCCAATGCACCTGCTTGGTAAGCACCAGCAGGACCGTAGGCAGCGTGTTCAGCAAGTTTCTCAAGGTCGACATAGGGATATTGGGCCTTGCACTCATGGATTGTCATTGGATCGTAGAAGCCAACGAAATCCTGATCTTGAATGCCGGGGATTGTGGGGTTGCACACAAAGTAGTGTTGAGCAACATGCTTGATTCGCACAGATGTGGAGAAACCAGTCATCTTGTACTTGGCACGGTAGATGGTGTTGGCCTGAATGGCGCTATTCATCTCATCTGCTGCGGTGTCAATCGTTGCTTCTTCGTTTTCCACAACGTCTTGCATGACACCTTCTAGATCCACATCGATCTTCCGCATGTTTTGGCGTTTGACTGTCAGGCCCTTTTCAGCAGCCATAGTCTCAAACACACGCAGTTGGTCTTTTGTGCCTTCCACTTCCTTGTATTGGGTAATGGGTTCACGCACAGGTGACACCATCACAATACCGTTCTTGTGGAGCAATGAATCCTGTGCCCAATCACGGATGACAGCATAAGAATCATTCTTTGAGTTGATCATGTACTTGACCATCTCAGTAGCTTGATTGGCTTGCTCACTGTCCATCTCACTGAACCGCTCAAACTCAAAATTAACCTTGCCGTTGGGCATCAGGCATTTTGTGATGATGGCTGTAGCGTAATCAACGCCTGGTGTGACAACAGGGTGGATGTAATCAATGCCCCTGATTGGTTCAGTAGAGTTACTGACAGCAATATTCAGGTAGTGATAATCAGAAAGTCGGTTAAAAGTGTTTTTAGCTTGCGTTAATCGCAAGTAATCCACCATTTTTAAATACACTTCGTGAGCAACTTGGAAGACAATTCCTTTGTTACCAGCAGGTGCTTCGATGTACTCAACGATGATATTCTGTTTGTCCAACATGATTAGATCCCCATATCTTTCTTGGCTTTTCTTGCCAGAATTGCAGCCACGACTTTAGCACGGTGCTCAGGAGACAGGGGTCTCCCCTTCAGCGCCTGACTTAGTTTTGCTTTGTGTTCTTCATTTTTCGGCGTGCCTTTTAAGGCCAATGACATCTTTTCTTTGGCTTCATCTGTATGAAGCTTCCCAAGCGAGTTTTTATTGCCGAGCATTTTTTCACGCATTTGTTCTGACTTTTTTACTCCAGTTAATGCTGTGCTTATTTTTTGCTTTTCAGATTCTGGGCGAGATCTTCCCGCCAATCCGCCACCGCCATCAGTAAGATTGCAAAGTTGAAAGCCAAAATCTCGGAAGTTTTTTATCCAAAACATCTCTCTTTCGTTGGCCTCATCAGAAGTCAAATCGCTCTCAATTATTTCTGAGAAGAATCCATGTTTTGCAACAATGTTATTCCAGTAAGCATTTCTATTCTTTACATTTGTGCATCTACCACCAACACCACGACCAACATAAAAAATGTTGTTATCGGTTGTCTTCGTATGCACGTAAATGTAAAAATTATTCATATTCGTTGCACCTTGCCGTCAATGGCAGTTGGTCTACGGTATTGGAATGTGTTTGCTCGGCTAACCATAGATTCTCCGTGACCTTGAATCAAAGCCAAGATGCCAATCCGAGCGGAGTCAATGTGATCGTCAGGATCACTGAATCGTCCAGCTTCATCAATGGCATAGTTCCGGGCTTCATCAAGAAAATCCACACATGACTCATTTACCTTAAATGTGCCACGTTCCATACCTAGCCGCATTATATTGATTCCGTAGGACTTATGGTTGGTTACCTTGCCCTGATCGTTTACCGGGTTCAATATAGCACCCGGAATGCAGTTCAGGCCATAGTTGTCCTCAAATACTTCACGGACTGACTGTTCTGTCAGGGTATATCGACCTGCTTGGCTTGCATCGTGAGGCAAAGCAATTGGAACACCCTTGGAATCCCTGTCCATCAGATAGTGGACATATTCATCCGGGGTTTCGCCCTGTGCCACCTTAATCTGGCGGTGCAGATAAATGACTTCTTCCACAGGATCACGGAAAAGGAAGCTGATCACCGTTGGGTCGTTCTTAATTCCCAAGTCAAAGGAAATCAGGCGCTCCAGCTTCTCGTTGTTTTTCAGATCAAAATCAATACCCTTGTAGGTAGGCCATTCAAGCAATGGGAATACCACGCCTTTGCCGACCAAGGGAATGCCTTTCATTCGGCACTCTCGTTCCCAAGGCATAAAGTCTCGAGACAGTTGATCTCGCTCTTCTTGGCTAAAGAACTTTTCACCCCATTCGTTTTCAAAAGGGATGTCATCCCAAGTCACTCGGATATGGGTGTAGCCATCTATCTTGTCCCAGAATTTACGAACAAGTCCTGACATACCCTTGAGCGGGGTAAATGAACACAGTACCTGCCCGTTCCGTTGTGCAGTACGGACAACAAGTTCCGAGAAGATCTCGTCTGGTGGTTGTTCGTCCAAGACAACAAGGTCAAGTTCAAAACCTTGCAGATGGCGCACTTGCTGAGTGTAGTTGGAAAAGTAGAGTTTTGATTTGCCACCAGAGACATGCCAGATTTCAATCGACAGGACGTTGGCCCCGTCTGTGCGGTATGACTTCTCGTCAATACACTCAAGGGGAATAGATCCCGTGCCCAATTTGTACGATTGCTTGATGTCATCACACCCAAGCAGTTTGCTTTGCAGCGTCTTGGCGACCTGCTCCCATGATTCACCAGAACACATGGCAATGACGGGCTTATCCCAGACCTTGCCTTTCCAGTTCTTGGGATACCTGCCAGTCAGGTGATAGGCAGTCTCATAGGTGGATGCGATTGTCTTGCCAGCACGGTTGGCAGCAATCATTCCTCTACGGGTGAAGTGAGCGCCAGTCTCAAAGAATGCAGTCTGATACTTGAAGGGCCTGAACCACTTCAGAGTATTGAACTGCATGTCTTTGGCTATGACATCTCGTGCGTCCTTCATCTTTTTAAGCTGCTCAGCATCAAGGTGCTTAATAGCAGCCTTACCACCAGCCAACTTAACCAGATGCTTTAGCGCACGATCCTTGTAGATCGGCAGGATGTAATCACTTGCTTCACTTTTTGCCATACAGGTCACGCATGGTCAACAACAGATCGGCAGCAGAGGCAAGGTAGTAAACATCCTGAGGGGTTAGTTCACGATCTCCTTGAAGATCCTTCTGTAACCACTCAAGAGTTTTTCTAGCGCATGTCTCTGCCTGTCCAGACAACTTCTGGCGGAAGATAGTTGCGTGATCTTCCATCAGACCCACGGATTGGTGACGTTCTTCTGGACGATGTTGAGCAACTCACGGTCAATCAAAGACCAGATGCCGCCACCCTTTTCACCTACGCAATAAGCATACATGCCACGGCCTTTTTCCGTGTATGTGCCATCAGCACGGCGCAACACCATCTCTTCGGTACGAGGGTCAATCCAAGAATACTTCTCGGGCTGCTTCTGACCGAACTTGTTGATGCGCTCACCAATCGCAACTTGCTCCAATGGACCCATTACTTGGAAAGTGATCACGCCGTTGTCGTATTTGCGGAAGTTGATCTGCACCTTCTTGTCCGATTGAGGGTCCATCGGGTGAGGCATGTTGGTAGCGCCAAAGAAGTGAACTTGCGATTCCTCGTCAGGCAGCTCTTTGTTCCGGGGAGGCAAGACACGCTTGTCATCAACAGGGATCAGTTCCTTGCGGTCAATGTAAGGATTCAGATCGGTCTGGTAATCAGACGGGATCTTCTTTCCTTCCAAGGCGTTTTTAGCGACTTGGTATTGTTCCTCTTTGGGCTTGCCAACCAGGTCAAGAGCAATGCTCGTTTTGTCATAGACAAATTGAGCAAGGTCCTTGGCTGTTGGAAGATCTTCTTTCAGTGCTGCAATGTCATACGTTGCCATAATATTCCTTGGTTACTTAGGTTTCTTCGCAGTTTTGGCTGCCTGTTTGAACTGTTTAGCAGTGGGCGCACCCTTGCTTCCAGGTTTCTTCATCTTTTCGCCAGAACCATCCTTGATTCGCTCACGCTTGGCATGGATGTTGGCATATAGCCCCTGCTTCATACGCTCTTAGGAAGCTTCGGGACAGTGAACTTCTTAGCTGCCGCCACGTTGATGTCATTCAAGTGGTTGTCAGAAAGAGGGTTCTGGTTGAAGGTCTTGCCAACAGCAGTAGCCAGCAATGCGCTACGTTTGTGGCCTTCTTCAAAACCTTTGAGTTTGTTGTTGATGCCTTTGGTCAGACCATTGGTCATGGCCTTGCCACCAGAGATTACTTTGCCGTAGGACATGCTGACCTCACTTGTTGTAAGAAGAGTTTTTCATGTAGCCATCGTTGTTGCATGTGCCACAGTAATCAGCGTGGGTGCTGACCATTACCTTTTGATTGCGACTAGCAATGTTGCCAGTAGCTTTAGGAGCGCCTTGTTGACCAGTAGGGCCAGACACGCCATGCTTGGGACCGCAGACAGCAGTAACGCCACCAGATCCGGGAGTGTGTTTGGAGACATTGCCCTTGCGGTTAGGCGATTGGGCGTACAGGAAGTTTGTGGACATACTAACCTTTCATGAAAGTATTCGGATTATCACACTTTACGCAAAGCCGTCAAGAAGTCATCCAAGGCATCATCAGCAGAAACCTCTTCTTCTTTGTTGACATTATTGACATGCTCAATCGAGATAATAGGCGCTCTTGAGGATTCAAAGGGAGCCAGCTTATCAGCAATCCTGGCCTTGTCCTTGATGTCAATCTCCTCTGACTGCATGGCATCAATCAGAACTTCCATAGCCGTCTTCAGGGGAGGCAGACCTTTGGATAGCCGCTCCTCGTTGAGCTTGTTGAACAAAGCGCCGTATTCAGTAACCCTGTTGACAATCGATTTGGCTTTGCTTTTTGGGCTTTCTGTAGAAAGGTTTGGGGCCATTTCTTTCTTAGGAAACTTTTCGCCAGTAGCCAAGCCCATAGCCCTCTTCTCAAGCCTTTTCATTTTCATGTACTTCTTCTTCTTTTCCAGCTCCTCAGGAGAAGTAACAAGAGTACCTTCTGGCCTGATCTCGCCAAAAAGAATATCAGCGTCTTTGGGTATTTTCATTTCAAACCCTTTAAACCGTTTTCGGTTTTAATCCAAGCATATGAACCATTGACAGTAAATCCACGTTTCTTATGAATCTTCATAAAAGCAGTATGTTCAGCACGAATACTTGTTGAACAGATAACCGGAATACCCCAGCTATGTGCCCACAATATATGCTGATCAATCATCTCGTTGATTAACCGAACTCTTTGTTTGGCAGGAAGAGACAAGTCAACATGGTGGAACTTGGCGTTGCTGATCTCTTCATTTGAGTAGGTAGTATACCCACCACGGTCAAACCAGCAGTAAGCCAGCAGCTTAGGCTCCTTGCACATGTAATCAACAAAGCCGTCAATCACAACCCTCTCGTATTCCTGCTTTTGCCGACAAACAGCCAAGAACTCCCGGCCCTTGTCAAACAACTGATGCGTAGCAGTCAACGTCACATTCTTGCGAAAGACATTCCTGTCCCTAGTCAAGATGCCATCAGCCTCCTGCCCAAACAAACTATCAGCCATCTCAATGATGTCATCAACATCATGCAACGGGTGCGCCAGTGTCCATTCCATACTATGCCTTTCAATAAAAGTGGTGGCAACCGAGAATCCCCAGTCCGACACGACCTTCATGGCTATGAGCCATGCGTCACCTTGCTTAACCACCAACACGACTGAGGACTGCTGGGCTTTACTCGTCCCAGAAACTTTTAACGAGAACAATCCTCATGCGTCTTGGCTCCTCAACGTGGGTTCGAACCACGGACCCTGTGATTAACAGTCACATGCTCTACCGACTGAGCTACTGAGGAATGTCCGCATTCTAGCAACCATCAAAAAGTTTTGGATAAAAAAATTTATACAGCACTCGCCTCTAAAGTTATCCACACCCACAAAGCAACTTATCCACAGTACTACAT
>Ga0247722_10000165_pt1 | contig 41134 bp, 36 predicted proteins | sample MSEWelMarce3H_FC_FD_189094 | JGI IMG/M metagenome (GOLD analysis project Ga0247722, IMG submission 189094) | Subsurface sediment microbial communities from gas well in West Virginia, United States - MSEEL Well Study Marcellus 3H_FC | ecosystem: Environmental > Terrestrial > Deep subsurface >... | reverse complement strand
TTATTTTTTACATTTTTATTATCTTTTTTACAATTTTTTATAATCTATGATACAGTTTAAAATGAAATAGGGAGTTTTATGATTCGTCTTACCTGGGTACGTTGCGTAATGGTTTGCGGGGAAGGCACCTGTCCTTGAACAAAATGGTGTGCCAAATGGTCATCCACCATTTTATAGACAAATGTGTTTTTGCCAAAATGGTTGCCTTGACGCTGGTCGTGTGCATACTGAACGTATTCAAACAGTTCCATATAGGTCAATTCCGGATACAGCATATGGAGCACCACAAGGGCAACGGTTCCTGTTCTGCCGTGTCCTCCGGCGCAGTGCAAGTAGATATTTTCGCCATTCTTAAATCTGCGAACAATCTCTTCGGCCAGACGAACAATGATTTTGTCGTCAACCGTTTGCATGTCATCAATTGGCACGTGAACGAATCGGTCCTTGGGCAAACTGTCTCCGTATCTTTGAAAGAAGTCGCCTTTTGAGTAAAATCCGTACTCGGAATTCAAGCAGACAAACGTGTCCAGACCGGCGGATCTAAGCTGTGGCAACGGATTGTTACTGTCGGGAAACCCGCCGACAGTGAGCGATCCGTAGTTAGAACCGGGGATTTTGGGAATGAGCTTGTTGGATTCGTATGACGGTCCCACAAAATCGGGATCGTGGATTTTGTATTCGTCGGCGTATCGTTGACCAACAATCCAGTTTCGGGAGGCAGCAATGTTGAGCTTGGGCAAAGGTTCTTCTTCTTCGGTCTTTTCTTCGCAGAAAAGCTCTCTCGCAGAAAGCTTACTTACGCAACTTCCGATGGAAAACTCGGAGGAAGAAGACAGACCGTTAGACACACAACTGCCAATCATAAAGATGGATTCCGGCTTTGCTACAAATTCCATTGTATAAAGTTAGAGCGGGTTAAGTGAGCGGGGTTAAGTTATTAATTATTATGGGATATATTCTGAGTATGAACCAGAATATATATTTATTTATGCTTTCTTTAAAAATGCAAAAAAAGAGTTCAATTTTTAAAGGAAACCTACGGTATTCAGCGAAGCTTACGCCTTATGACCCCTCCCTTTATTTTTATAAAAATAGTAAAAATAAAGGAAAGACTATTTGGTTATCTTTAATGACCCCTTCTTTTAATTATAAAAATAAGGGAGGGGGTCATATGGGAAAGGGCGAAGCCCGACGGGCTTAACCGTAGGTTCCCCTATATGGCGGAGGCATTATGGATATCCGACGAAACCGGTTTGTATTCGCTCATCGTATAGCTAATCAAACTGCTTTTTCCAACCGGCGCCATTTGTTCAACGACTTCTTCCTCTAAAGAAGCAGCTACGGGTGGGTTCATTGACGCTAACTCGGCGTCTTTCTTGGCCTGACTGGGAGTGTACATCATCATCGGCACACGGTTATTCACGCGCGCACTTCGTCTAACAATCTCGTAAGCAACAAAGAGGAAAACAACACCCAAAACAGGACTGTAGTTCATGAAAACATAGAGAGTGGTTAAAAGGATTCCGACCATTCCGATAGAAGTGTCAATATAGGAAGCCACGATTTCGGGAGGATAGATATCCATCACCAAGTAAATTATAAAAAGCGCGAGCATTCCGAATTCCATTTTGGATAAAGATTGATAATAAGATGAAAAGTCCATTGCAATTATATATTATAGCAGGAGGATTTTAAAGGAAACCTACGGTTTCCTTTTGAACCTTCCCTTTGTTAGTATGGGTTTTAAGTCAAAATGGCTGAATACCAAGAATTCCCTTTAATTGAATCCTTATGACCCCATACTAAGAGAACCAAGGTATTCAGCGAAGCTTACACCTTATGAACCCTCCTTTAAAAAATAATATTGGTATGGGATCATAAGGGAACGACGAGTTCCCTTAAGGGAAACCGTAGGTTTCTCCTAATAGTTTTGAAAACAAATTAGAAGTAATTCTAAATATATATCTAGTTCGTAAAATGAAGCCCAATTTTTATAAGAAATCTAAAAAAACCGTTTTCCAAGAAATGCCTAAAACACTATCCACATATCTTGGTCCAAAGGGATACACTATACCCAAATCTGAATTGACGGAGGACCAGCTCAAATACATCAAAGAAACCCTCACAATCCGTCCTCAAACCCCCGGTGCGCCAATGGCCACCACGGTTTCTTTCCCTGCCTATCGCGAATCCACCCAGAAAATCTACGTCCCGCGTTTTTTCGGAACTGAGAATTTCGGCGTTCCCAAACAGGTAAAAATCCCGGAAGGCGACGACATTGACGTCCCGTTCGCAGGTTCGTTGCGCGATTATCAGCAGGATGTTGTCAAAGCATATACCAAATCGTGCAGTGGTGGGTTGGTCACGCTCGGGTGCGGCGCAGGCAAAACCGTCATTGGGCTAAATATCATTTCCACGATGAAAAAGAAGACGCTTATCATCGTGCATAAAGAGTTTTTGCTCAATCAGTGGATAGAGCGTATTCAGCAGTATTTGCCAACAGCGCGCGTCGGCCGAATCCAGGGCCAAATCATTGATATTGAAGGAAAAGACATCGTCATCGGGATGTTGCAGAGTCTCTCTATGAAAGATTACGCGGATTCCGTGTTTTCGTCGTTCGGTATGCTCCTGATTGATGAAGTTCACCATATTGGTTCCGAGGTGTTTTCGTGTTCTCTGTTCAAGATTGTCACCAAATATACGTTGGGATTATCTGCAACTATGGACCGAAAGGATGGTACTACCTTTGTCTTCAAGATGTTTTTGGGGGATATTTTGTACAGGATGACCGAGAAGAAGCAGCGGCACGTGCAGGTGCGTGCAATCCAGTACCAAAGTGGTGACCGCGAATTTGCAAAAGTGGAGTATGATTTCCGAGGAAATCCGGCGTTTAGCACAATGATATCCAAGTTGTGCGATTACAGACCGCGCACCGATTTTATCATTCGCGTTTTAAAAGATATGTTTGTAGAGAACCCCGACCAGCAAATTATGGTGATTGCGCACAATCGGAGCATTTTGACCTATATCCACGACGCAATTGAGGAGCAGAAGTTTGCGACGGTGGGCTACTATGTAGGTGGAATGAAGGAAACCGCGTTGAAAAAGACGGAAGACAAACAGGTAGTGATTGCAACCTATGCGATGGCGGCGGAAGGGTTAGATATCAAAACTCTTTGCACGATTGTGATGGTCACGCCCAAAACAGACATTGAACAGTCCGTGGGGAGAATTCTGCGTTCGGACCACGAAATGCCGATTGTGGTGGATATTGTAGATAGTCACGAACCGTTCCAGAAACAATGGGTAAAGAGACGGGCGTTTTTCAAAAAGGAGAATTACCGGATTATTAAGACGAACAGTTCCAATTATGACCCAGACACAAATGGTTGGGAAGTGGTTTATGAACCAAAAGTGAAGAAAGATGCAACTGCAAAAAAAGAGGAGTCGGGAGAAGAAGAAGAAGACGAACCAAAACCAGAGAGAAAATGCAATATTGATTTGTCGTTGTTTGAATAAATGTTTAGCAAAATTTTGTGTACAAAAATTAAAATATCGTGGATTTATATAAAAAATGTCATACCAAGAAACTTACTATAATAGTGAAGAAGATAAACAAAACAACAAAAATCCTGTTATATTAACACTTGAAAAAAGAGGCTTACTGACAGTAGTCACTCATGTAAATCAGGGTGGGCATAATATGAAATTTCCATCACCAATGCCGAGAGGTATGTATATGGAAGGTCTTGATTTGATTAAAAAAGGCGGAAATACAATGGCCAAAGGAGGAAAGCGTTCCAAGAAACAACGCAAGTCCGTGCGAAAGCTTCGTCGCAAAACTGCTAGTCGCAGGAAATAAATAATGTGCGTATAAAATCATTTGGATAAATGGTTTTATGTAAAATAAACACCAAAAAGCGTAAATAAAAGGGAAGGTTCAAAAAACCGAATACCTACGACCCTTTCTTTTTTTCCTTTTATAAAGGGAAGGTATAAGCAAAGCAAAAAAGGAAACCTACGGTTTCCTTTAAAATTGAAAAATAGTTAATACTTAAACAGATAATCACATAATAAATACACCCAACCAATTTAATTAATATATAATTTTAGAAAATGGACACAACTCAACAAAAAAGACTTACCAAAGCGGAATGGGACTCAGTAGAAGTCCCCGTTTCCGACGCTGAAAAGCGCGTACTCAACCTGATTATTGCCGGATATTTTGACATAAACATCCGACAAAACAACAACAAATCCTTGCTCAGTTATGCAAAGATTGAAAAGAGCGATATGATAGAGACCTTCTTCTACAAGAGTTTCTTCCAACCGATTGTCTTGGATATTGCGAATAAGTCAAAAGAACCTACAATTGCGAATTTTGACAAGACGATAAAGGAAGGCAAGGCCGACAAGATTAAGACCGCGGACTCAATCCGAATTAAAAATATGACTACAAACATTGACGCAATGCGTCCAAACATCATTGAGTTCATCTATCTGGGATTCGTGAAAGAAATGATGACGTTGTTTCACAATGAAAAGAACCGGTATGCGTTTTATTTGTACACGCTCATTCAGTTGCGAAACATCCAGGTGGAAAACATCAACAAACACGTTTTGGAGTTTATGGATATTTGCATCCGATTCGTCAATTCCAAGACCGCGCTTTCAAACATCATCCACAATGCATACGAGTTTATTGAGAAAAACTCAAACATCTACAATTACGGAGACATCGCCCTATACGACCACCAAAAACGTTTATTCACCAGGTTCAAAGACACGCACGAAGTGAATTACGACACAAGAGCAAATCTGGTTCTGTACATTGCGCCCACCGGAACCGGCAAAACACTTTCGCCCATTGGATTGTTGCCTTATCACCGCGTGATTTTCGTCTGTGCGGCAAGACACGTCGGATTGGCACTGGCGAAATCCGCCATATCCGCGCAAAAATGCGTTGCATTTGCGTTCGGTTGCGATACTGTCTCCGACATTCGTTTGCACAATTATGCCGCGTCTAGCTACAAGATTAATAAAAGGTCGGGCGGCATTGGAAAAATAAACAACGAAGTGGGAGACAAGGTGGAACTGATGATTTGCGACGCCAAATCGTATTTGACCGCGATGTATTATATGTTGGCGTTCAACGACAAGACCCGAATCATTACCTACTGGGACGAACCCACCATTGGTCTAGATTGCGCAGAACACCCGTTGCATGACATCATCCACAAAAACTGGTCGGAAAATAAAATACCGAACATTGTGTTGTCTTCCGCGACTTTGCCCAAGGAAAACGAATTGATGCCGTTGATTATGGATTTCCGCCAAAAATTCAAAAACCCGATGGTAACAACGATACAAAGCTACGATTTCAACAAGTCCATATCTATACTCAATAAATCGGGGTTCTGCGTTTGCCCCCACAATATGTTTGAAAAATACAGAGAAATGCAGGAGTGCGTGGAATACTGCAGTGAAAACCGGACGTTGTTGCGGTATTTTGACCTGAACGAAATCCTGCGATTCATTGATTATCTGCAGGAATCCGGCAGTATCCCGGAACATTTATCGGTTGACCGTTATTTTGAAAACGATATTTGCAAAATTAAGATGAACAGTATCAAAATGTATTACTTGGAACTTATGAAAAACATTGAAGAAGACGCTTGGACAAGAATCCATAATTATGTGGTGGCAATGATGCGGCGAAAGTTTGACAAAACCGAGATCAAGAAAACAACCAGTTTGTCAAATACATCTTCTGCAAGTGGCGGAAAACCACTTGCAAGAACAGCCAGCGTTTCTGCCGAACCATCTTTTGTGGATAAAGCCAAGGCGAGTTCACTCGCATCCGGCGGAATATTGCTCACGACCGCGGATGCACATACATTGACCGATGGTCCCACCATTTACTTGACGGAAAGCATCTCCACCATCAGCAACTTTTACATCCAGCAGTCCAACATTCCCAAGAAGGTGTTTGACGAAATGTTGCAAAAGATAGCGTACAACAATATGATTTTGGAAAAGATTGCAAAGTTGGAAGCGAAGTTGGAGGATGAACTCAAAGGTGTTGAGGTGAAAGACAAGAGCAATATGAACATTGACGATTTGAAGACAAGCGCGGCGGACCGCATTGATACCGAAATTGAGGATTTAAAAATGCAAATGAAGTTGTTGTCGTTGAACTCAGTCTATGTTCCAAACACGACTGACCACCAAAACATTTGGATTACCAAACTCGTAGAGAATGCATTTATTCCAACCATTGACCCAGATACGACAAAACGTGTGATGGAGCTTGTCATTGACGACCGACTCAAGATATTATTGTTGCTGGGAATTGGCTCGTTTGAGTACCAAGACAATGTAACCTATACCGAAATCGTGAAGGAAATGGCCAACCAGAAACGGTTGTTTATGATTATTGCATCGTCGGACTATATTTACGGAACCAATTACCAGTTTTGCCACGAACTCATTGGCAAAGACTTGACCAATATGTCGCAGCAAAAGACGATACAGGCGCTTGGCCGCGTTGGCCGAAACAATGCCCAACAAGACTACACAGCCAGATTTCGCGATGATGCGATTATATACAACTTGTTCAAACCAATTACTGAAAACATTGAGGCGAGCAATATGTGCAGGTTGCTCGTCTCGGATGATGAGTAGGGAACCGTAGGTTCCCTTATGAACCCTCCTTTAAAAGAAACCTACGGTTTCCTTTTGATCCTTCCCTTATTTTGTGTATTTTTTTAACAATTTCAAATTTAATTTCAAATTGTTTTTTTTAAGGGGGACCTCCGAGCGAAGCGAGGTATAAATGAAGGTTCATAAGGGAACTACGTTCCCTTATCTAGTATTGACGAAAAACTCCCTACTTGAATCAAGGTCTTTATAATCCCGGTCAATCTTGGTCGGCAGGGCAAACGGAACGGCCAAAGTGCTGATATCCTCGCGATACTTGATGTATCCAACCGCCTCATTAAACGTGTTAGGTACGGCATACTCCAACACTAATTTATTGAGTCGCTCTACTTGTGCAGTGATTCCAGTAGGAAAATGCTGGGCGTACTGCATATAGATGCTTCGCATAATGATTTTCAAGGTGTCGGGATTCTGCGGGAGAACCGTGAATTCTTGATTGGACATTTTGTAAACGCCTGCGCGAATTCCATTTTGCAAAATTTGCATATTTCCTGCAGAGAAAAACACGCGACTCAACATATTGTCTTCCCATTCGCCTGCAATAGCGCCACGGTATTCGGTGGCTTTGTTCTTAATGGCGATTTTCTCTGCAATCTGGAACTGAATGGCCGGATCGGGCTCGTCCATCAAATTCACACGACCATTGTATCTTGCTAAATCCAATATTTTGTTGTTATAGGCATTTGAAATAGATGAACCAGGTTTAGACATAATAAAATAGATGCAGACAATTTTATAGAGAACTAATATATAATGAATAATTTTTTAGGACAAGGACAAGGACCAACAAATCAAGGAATCGGGCAAGGAATCGGCCAAGGAATCGGAGACAAAGTGACTGCCGGACTAAATTCAATTACGTCCGGAGTCAGTTCTGTTACTTCTGGAACGACCGCAGGTTTTGACAGTTTTTACATAATGGTTGTTGCAATTGCTGTCATTGTATTGATTCTCGTTTTAGCATTTTTGGGATGGACAATGTCTAAACAGAAAGCAACCGACACTTTTCCAAAACTCCAGACAACATGCCCCGATTTTTGGGAAGTTGCTACCGATTCAACAACCGGAAAAACTTACTGCAAACAACCTGGATCAAATCAGGTGAATTATGGAAGCGCCAAAGCCAGCGAGGATGCACAAGGGTTTGCCGAAGGCAAATTTGATTTCACCAATGCCGGATGGTCGGCCGGCGGAAACGCCGTCTGTGCTAAGAAAAAGTGGGCGAATTCCCACGGAATTAATTGGGACACAGTCACGAATGCCAACTATTGTTAAATGTTAATCCACGGGTTTTTCATTGGCATAAAACACGTATACATTGTAGCAATAGTCGCTAAAGAAGCAATAACGCCTTTAGATATGTTGTATTTTTTAACTACCATTTCATATAATTTATTAATTGGTAATTCGGCATTTCCTCTATCGTAGCCCTCTTGATAAGTAGAAGAAACGCCTTTGAACGGACTATCTTCAGGTGTCATTTTTTTAAGATACGCGTCAAATTGGGCTCGGTTATCATCCGAAAAAAGCTGGGTTGCAATCAAATTGTAATTGTAGTTTTCACCATTTGCGCTTTTGAAAACATCTTTGGTAATATTTGTCAATTCCTCGCCGTCAATGATCAAGTACCCCACCGTGTTTTCAAAAGCGCGCCCAATGATGGTTGGCTGCGCAACCAAGAGCGAGGATCCAACAATCAAAAGCACCGAAATAAAACTGGTTAATGAAACATCTTGCCAATCTTTGTTTTTAATATCTCGGTCGCCGGTCAAAATGATGGCTTTCATTGCAATCATGGAAAATAAAACCAGCCCCCATATCATTAATAATAACATTATGCTACTTACCCCTACGGTGGCTGCGCCAATGATAATTCCAATATTGAATATTATTAATGCAATAAATATTCCGGTAATTTCACCCGTAGATAATTTTTTGCTTTTATTAGCCATAATTAAATATATTATTCAACTAGATTCTATTTTTGGCGTAATTAATTCACTTCCAAAATATAAACAAAAAATATAATGTCCGAGAATCCAAGTTTAGTAGAACCGGATGTCCTATATTTCATTGAAAACTCTTTAAAAAAAGCGCACGAATACAAAATGAACACATACACATTTTTTCTAAACTTAGGTGTGGTTGTTATCTTCGTACTTGTATTTGGTGGGTTTCTCTATTACCGATACAAATCAAAGCCTACCCCCTATGAAATCCAGCAAAAAATGAAGAGAGACCAGGAAATCATAATGTCCAAAATTCAATTGTACCAAGATGACAAGAAACGGGGTGAATATTCCGGTATGACCAAAATTCCGTTCGTGGATACAGATTACTATTTGAGGAATTCGCCTATAAAATAAATGGTGTCATTGTATATAATGGATTCATTGGAAGAACTATTAAATCGTGGAATACAAGGAAAGCAATGCTATATTAATGACCAGCTTGACGGCGAAATTGATTTGTCTTCATTGGCCAATAAAAATTTGGAAGAAATACATTTTTCAGAAGGGAAAATTTCCCGAATTGTTAAGGTTCCAACAGGCATCAAGAAAATCGTCATCAATGACAATGCATTGGAAGAAGTTCCAGTGCAGAGAGATTTAGTGTATTTAGAGGCAAACAACAATCGTCTCTCTAAAGCAGATTTAAAAGAAATGGTCAACTTGGTGTCCTTATTTTTAAAGAAAAACAAAATTCAAAAAATAGAAAATTTGCCTGAGTCTTTGCAAAATCTGCATATTGACTACAACAATTTGGATGAACTGGATTTGAGCAATGTGCTGAACTGCACAAACATCAATTGTGAAAACAACCCAAGATTGTACAAAATTATTGGCGGAAAACAAATATCCGACCCTGATTTTATTTTGAAAAAAGATGCACACGCGCAAATCAGTTTATTCGGCGGTGGTCCCAAAAAACGCAATTCGCCAAAAGAGAACGTATTGTACGCGGACCTTAAAGAAGCATTGAACGAATACTACGCATTAAAAAACAAATACGAAGAATCTAAAAAAGATGCTATCAAAAAAATTATGAAAACCGGAAATGAATCCGAAAAATCAAAAATCAAAAAAGCGCGAAATGCGGTCTTCAAATGTGTGAATTGCGGAAAAGCGGGAGGAAGCATATTTATCAAGGAAGACAACCATTTGAAAGCCAGTTGTGGAAATACACAGAACCCTTGTAATTTAAATATTAGTATTCTTTCAAGTCTGAGTTTTTCGGACAATGACATTCGGACAAGTCAAGAACATACAGACAGAGCAAAACAAAACATTATTAAAACCAAAATGAATGCGCTTTTTGGCTATTTAACGGACAAAACATCAGTTGAAGCATTTGAACGCAATATTCAGACAATCGTTTCAAACAAATTGGATTATGGAAAAAACACGGTTACCAGTTCTTACTACGAAATGCAAAATGATTCTAAAAAGACAACCCTCATTTCCAAAAAAATGGCCAATATACACGAAAAGTTGGCAGAAATTCGCAGAGATATGCACGAATATTCGGTGAGTAAAAATACCAAAATATTAGAGACCGTTGCACAAAAACAAAAACAAATTCAAGATGCGCTCATAGTTATAAGGTCCATCAAATACCCCATTCACGAAATGGTGCAGGAGACCGTCCATAATCTGGTTGACGATGAAGGCAATTTTATGGACGAATCCAAGGCGCCCAAAATGGATTTGAATGTTTTAAAACAGTATCCGTACAATTTTGACGATTTTTTGAATCCAAATCTGGAAATGTTGGAGGTTCAAAAGTTTGCGCTATGAAAAAATATTTTTAACCGATAAGAAAAATTCATTTTTAACCGATAAGAAAAATTCATTTTTAACCGATAAGAAAAATTCATTTTTAACCGATAAGAAAAATTCATTTTTAACCGATAAGAAAAATTCATTTTTAACCGATAAGAAAAATTCATTTTTAACCGATATAAATAATCATTAGTATATATATTTTACCAATGATTATTCCATTATTTTCATCTCTGTTGCTACTGGTGCTGACATACGCATCAAACACAAACGACACCCAGTGCTACACGGTTGTCCCCAAATCTTTTACCCAATCCAAGGTTCGCATTATGCAATATAACGTTGAGTGGTTCTTTTTGAAAACGTATAATGGCTGCCCCGGTTCCAGTTGCACGTGGCCCAACCTTTCCGCAGCCACATCGCATATGAACTCTTTAGCCAAGGTTATCGGCGATTTGAACCCCGATATTCTGAATTTGTGCGAAGTTGAGGGCTGTTACGAGCTGTCTCAACTCAGCGGATTATTGAACAACAGTTATACGCCCTATTTAATTTATGGGACAGATTCATCCACTGGTCAAAACGTCGGTCTTCTCAGCAAAATGACGCCGACCACCGACCTGCAGAGAACTGGGGCAACCCATAGTTATCCGGTCGCTGGATCCCAATGTGGATACACAGGTTCGCCCGGTTCTTCCGGGGTTTCCAAGAATTATTACACCACGTACAAATTTGGCGAAATGACCGTGCATTTGGTCGGAACCCATTTGTTGGCGTATCCTACGGACGTATCCCGATGTGCCTCCCGCGAAGCCCAGGCGTCAGTTTTGCAGGAATTAATCGTGTCATTAATTGGGTCAAATCCATCCGACGGCCTCATTTTGATGGGGGATATGAACGATTATGACGCGGAAGTCGCCGATTTAAACAACGACAAACCATTATCTATGGTTTTGAACATTCTGAAAGGGTTGTCTGGAACATATGCTGGTCAATATGAACTGACATCGGTGGCTTCGTTAATTAACCAAGACCAGAGATACACGGACTGGTGGGACAAAAACGATGATTGCACGTCTTCTCTCGGCGAAATGACCATGATTGACCACTTTTTGGTCACGCCGAATTTAGTAGATAAGATTGCCAAAGTTACTTTCCCACATCCTTATCCGGAGATGTGTGGGACGACGAACTCGGACCATTACCCAATTGTGGTGGATTTTGTGTTTTAATAAAGGAAACCGTAGGTTTCCTTTTTTTGCTTATACCTTCCCTTCCCTTTTTTGTTTTGATTAACTATGGAATTTATATCAGTGAAGATTTAAAGGGAACCTTGGTTCTCTTTAGGTGAGGTGTTTTCTCTATTTTTATTTCGTAAAGACTAATATATTTTATTGTTCCAATGCCAAATCAAAATATTTTTTATTATAGCAACTATTGCCAACATAGCCAGAAAGTATTGCAATTTCTGGTGAGGGCCAATTTAACAGGCGAAATCACATTTGTCTGCATTGACAAGCGAGGCCGAGACCCCAATACGAACCAGATGTTTATCATTATGGAGAATGGCGACAAAATATTGATGCCACCGAATATTCACAGTGTTCCAGCGGTGTTGATGATTGAGCATAATTACAAAGTGATTTATGGCGAGGAAATTGTGAAACATTATGAACCAAACATTGTGAATGACAAAATGATGGCCACCAATTTCAATGGCGAGCCCAGCGGATTTAGTTTAGGCGGTCCAAACACGGGTGGGGTTCCTTTAAATGCCACCTATAATGGTCGGCAAACAATAAATACACCGCCCATAGATGGCGGGAACAACAAAATAAAAGACGGGGACACGTCTATGACGAATAAGATGGAGGAAATGCGAAAGGCGCAAGACAATCAATTGGGGCTTGGCGGACCTGCCAAGAATCCGTTTTTGCAACCTATCAAGTAAAGGAAACCTACGGTTTCCTTTTGAACCTTCCCTTTTGAACCTTCCCTTAAAATGTTCTATACCAGTCCAATAAGCAATCCAATTAAAGAAACAACAAGTACAGAAATTTGTACTACAACAATGGTTTCTATTTTGGTTAATTTTTCATCATCATCTTCATCCTCCTCCTCTTCTTCGTCTTCATCTGATGTTGGGTATCCATCTATCATTCCGTTCTCGCACTTTTTGCACCGGGGATTCAAGATTGACATTTTTTGGGGCAGCAAACAACTTCGGTGGAATATATGCCCGCATTTGTATTTTATGGTATCCGAATCGCATGCAAATTCTTGTAAACATTTATCGCACATTTCATTTATCGCATTCATTTGATTTATAAAATAATAATAATACTATAAATCAATTTTGCAAAAAACATATAAATATATTTCACGTTAGTAATATAAAATGTCGTCTGAAAAATCATTTATTGTAAAAACATTCAATGACCATTTCTTTGAGTTTTTTGAGGATGTTTTGAAAATTTTGCCCGATAATATGCACATCAAAACCGCACTCAGGTCGTTCAAAACCGTTTCTGATTTGAACAAAAGCATATTAATTAAATGCTGGCACAAGTTTGTTTATATGAAATACACTGACGTGATTAATACAGGCGACATCACCTTCTTTTTTGAAAAGGATTATTCAACGGATATTTCCCATTTGTCAAATTCAAATAATATAATGGACATCATTGATACAATTCGGCAACCAGTGAAAGATGCGTGCGAAAATCCAGTGAACAAACAACATGTTGTAACCTATATTCAAAATTTATCCAGATTGTCGGTTGCCTATGTGGAATAATAAAAAAAAATTGATATAAAGATAAAAACAGTTTAACGCATAATGGACTTATTAGAAACACCTTCGGGAAACAATTTGTCGGATGTTATTAATTGGTTAAAGGCTGGATACTTTGTGTGTATCCACAATTCATATCGTACTGGCAAAGTGTATTATTCAAATAAAACATTGGAAACCGTACCAGATGATAAAGAAATTGTTTACATTGATTTGCAAAATTGGCCGGAACTGTTGAACAACGACGAATGGCCGTGGTTTATTAAAGATGCGGGGTTTGTAAAATATACTAGCACAAAAGTGTTGCCTAAGATAGAACACCATTTTGAAATACCTTAAGGGAACCTACGGTTCCCTTATGATCCCTCCCTATTCAAACCCTTCTTTTTATGGGGATTTGATAAATCATAAATATAAATGCAAATATTTATGATTAAAAATTATCCAATAAAACAATAAAAATAGTTCCACATTGCTTATAGGTCTGCCTTGCTTATAGGTCCGCCTTGCTTAGGGAGGGATCATAAGGGATAAGCGAAGCGAAATCCGTAGGTTCCCTTAAATGGGTACCATCACTTTCTCTCCATCCAGGAACTTTACAACTTCTTTTTGGTTAATGAAAAACTTCTTGTTTTCCTTGTGTCTCGGCAAAAAGACCTCGTAATGCAGTTTCTCCACAAAATACTTGTCGTGTTTTTCGGGAATGTCTGTTACGGAAAGCGTCTTTTTCACGTGCACCTCCCAATACAATTTGCGAATGCGTTCCATAAAAAAAGTAAAATGCTCCAAAAACTTGTTGAAATGTTTTCGGTACTGTGGAAAATACCGGAGAAACTCGGACACTTTTCCAATCTTTCGCAACATCAAATACTGGTAGTGCAAATTCGGATTGTTCCCGCGCAAAGTCTTCGCTTCCAGATACATTTTGTTGTAATACGCGGTTCTTAACCCGGTTTCCTGATCCGTTATCATAACACCGATGTTGGTGTATTGATTCAGCGGATTAGAAAGCGCTTCCTCCAAATTGGGAATATGGTCAAGCACGTGATTGGTGGAATCTACAAATTGCTCTTCCAATGTTTTCCCGGGCGCCAAAACAAAATCACGCGCAAACTTGACCCCCATTTTTACAAAATCCTCGTAATTTGGGTGCGATTTGGGGTTCACATACGCGTACGTATTGTCGTCGCCAAATTTATAGGTGTGCACCAGATACACCGCGGGCTTGTCAATCGGCAGCACAATGTGATTGGAAGGATGTTGCATCACAAACGAATAGGAATACGACTTGTCAAGTGACAAATTATTTAGTGCAAAAACCTCCAAAAACATTTCGCGAAACGTTTTCTGCTCAGGTTCTTCTAGGTCACCTTCATACTTGTTTCGGAAGAAAAAGTATTTTCCGCCGATGCTTTTCTTGGTTGCGATTTCCCACTCCCCCAAATTTGGATCCCAAAACATATTAATCATCGTGCCCTCAATGATTTCATTCGCACACACCTTATTGGCCAAAACAAAGTTATCATTGGTCAACGACTTGGCGGGTGCCAAAGCCAACAATTTATTTCCACACATAATTGCGCTCCGATATATGCGATTTTTCAAATCCGCATTTGGGAGAAATTCATTTTCCAGATTATAAATGGAATAATGGTATTTAGTATCTTCGTTGCCATATTGGACGTGCTTTACTTTAACAAATTCAGGAATATTATCCGTTGTAAATTTTTGCATATTTGTATATTGAATTGATTAAAAACGCTTTAAGTTTTTTGTGTAAAACAAAAATAAGAATATAGTTTAATATACTATACAATGTCTACAGAATCAATTGAAATATCCGATTTAAAATTTAAACTTGGGGATATCATTCAAATAGAATCTACAAAACAAGATTATCATTTGAAACACTTTTTTATTGAGTATATTGACGACGAAGTAATCAAAATCATTGATATTAACGACGGGAGAAAAGACTCGCTTGATTTAGATGAGGACGGTTGTTTAACTGACATAGCCATTCACAAAATTTATTTACTTTCTAGAAGCGACGAGGAGGGGTATGCAAGACAAAATGGGTTATTGCCGGAGACCTATATTAAAATTGTGTTCGCCGACGATTTTGAAATGACTGGAAAAATTGCAAGTTTAGAAGAAGATATGATTGAAATTGAGGTGGACGACGACGAAATTATTTTTCTTGATTTTGAATACAAGGGTATTCCAAAAAACATTCCAATCAAATCCGTCATCATTGTTGAAAAACCGACCATTCAAGAAGCGATTGTTGCGAAAGCAGAGAAAAAAGTAAAATTTGCAAGTGACGAAAAACCTTTTGAAAAAGCCTCAATAGAATATTCCCCGGAAGGCGACATCATTGTAAACATCCCGGAAAATGCAACCGTGGATTCTGTACCATCAACCGACAATTTTATGATTGGCAAGCAGATTGAATTCTTCGCCGACATTGAAGTGCGCGAGTCTGAACAAAGATACGGTATTGAAATCCAAACAAATGATTTGTTAGATGAAATGCTTTCAACCATCCCCGACAATGCGCGAACATTTGCAGTGATGGAACGCATTCATCGCATTATAAGACGATTCAAGGAACTTAGAGAAAATTTCTCTACATTTGACAGGAATGGAAACATTTTGGGTTTCAAAAATTTTAATGCAACCTATAAACCATTGGTTGAACATATGGAAAATTTGGATACCAATTTGAGATGGATTATTCCGGTAGTAAAACAGAAAGTCAAATTGTATAATGCAGTCACAAACGACATAGTTTCATCTTTGAATGAAGATTTGAAAGAGTACAAAAACAATATGGATGTTTACAAGGGAAACAACAATTATTCGTCGTTTTATAACGGGATTAACGAATTATTTACGCCCTTTGGGAAATTTACAGGCGGAAACATATTGAAATCCGACACCGTAAAAACGGATTTGGAAGCCATTGTTGATAATTTGGATGACTATTATACCCAAGTCTACAAAAAAGGCAATCAAATTCAAAACAAAAAATTCTTTATCCAAAGATACAATTTGGGAATGACCAAAATTGGCAACAAAGTCTTGCGGTCTGGTAAATCGGTCTACTTGAGAGAACCCATTGGAGACAATGATACAGTTTCCATAAAATCAGTCATAATGTTGCCCAAACCGGCGCTAGAGTTTTCAAGGGTAAAACTTCCGGGTACAAATATTTTGACACGCACAAATTTAAGTCAAAATTGGTTGTACCATTATAAAATGCTCACTGAAAAAACAAATTTATCAAAAATGGACGTGAATAAAGAATACAATGAAATTGATCACGAGAAAGAAAACACTTTTCTAGATACGGCATTGTCGTTCCACATTCCAAATTCGGACAGCCCCGACTACAAAACCGTATTGGATTCCATAATTCCGCGTTCTGCATCCATCATTCGTTTGTTAAAATCACAATACATTGGATACAATTTTTACGATATGCTTGCGCTTTTTGAGCCATTTATGATGTATTCCGACAATATTACGTATGCTGGAAATTCCAAGGGAAGTAAAAATGACGCCGCGTATCAGGGTAAGGGAGGACCTTATCAAGAGTTGCGAACTCATATTATCAAAAACACCAACGATTATAAAAAAAACTTTTTTAAACAAATCAAAAAATACGGTTCACTCACAAAACTCAAATCCGCGAACCAAAAGAAGAATTCCGTCTTTGAGCATATTAAATTGGAAATGCAGAATCAACTCGTAAAAGAATACGGAATCAAAAATGAAAAAGCCACTGCAACCGAAGTACTCAATAAAATGATTGAACTTGATAATGGAAACTTTTATATGAGTTTATGTTCTGTGATTATGTCGCATTTGTATGCACCCGAGTTGGCCGAATTACTAGATTCGTCCGAATATGGAAAAGACACGTTTTTGCAATCAAAGAAGTGTTCTTCGCAGGTAATTGCCAAAAAATACACTTCTCTCAATGCGTTGCAAAGAGACAATGGAAAAGAAGAGGTTTATTTTGACAAAGAATTTGACACAACGCCTTACGATATTTTGAAGAAATACAAGGAATCTCAAAAAGAAAAAACCCCCGAAGATTTTTTAAATTATTTCACACTGGTCTTGAAAAAAGAACACGGAATCCAGTCGCCCGAGACAGTTGCAAAAACCATTATTAGAGGTCACAAAATGGTGGAAGAAGACAATTATGCGGTCCTTATCATCTACCCAACTTTAAAATCCTCCTTTTCCGAGAACAGCTTGTCCGCCGAAGAAAAAGAAAGCGTGGAATTGGAAGCGGATGCGAAAAAACGTGTCTCCTATTTTAAACGAAAAGGCGACAACTGGGTTTTGGACAAAGAAATGGACAATTCAGAAATGTCCAACGAGTTTTTCTGCAATTCGGAAAATAGTTGTTTTTACGACAAGAACAACGAAATTTGCGATATGGCAGATAATGCCGCCAAACGAATGAAAAAAATTGCAAAAAAGAGTTTATTTGAAACCGCAGTTGCGCTTACGTTGGAAGAATTCCGTAAAGAATTATCCAAAATGTATGAATTGAAAGAACGCCAAATTAAAAAAACCCGGTTGATAAAGGAAGCCAAAGCCGAAGAATTCTCTGTGCGCGCCCACCATCTTGGAAACAAAGCCAAAAACGTGGATGTTGTTGTATCGCCTTATGCGGAATTGCGAGACCAAATTTTGGCGCAAACCGATTTTGTGCAAAAACAAGAACATATTATGTTGTTCATGAATGAACACTGCCGAAGTGCAATTGAAGGAGAATCCACATATTGGTTGTATTGCAAAGAAACCAATATGAAACTTTTACCGACATTTTTTGTTACGTTGGCATCTTCATTTTCAATGGGGTTGTATCCAGAAGTCTTAGAGAACATAATTGCCAAACAAGGAAAACTCAGCGATGACGGCGATGCAATCGTGGACAAACACAGCGGATACGTGATACGATACCTGGATTTCGTTGCCCAAGATGAGTTTGACGACCAGGGATTTGTCATCAAAACCCACGACATGATGAAAAAAGACAATTCTGAAATAATTGAAGAAGCAATTAATGCAGAGATTGAAGGAAATCAACCAAAATCCGATAAACCGAAAAAACGCACATTTGAAGACCAAACCAATTTATATATTTACAATGTTTCATCTGCAATTTCAAAGGGTCTTGGAATTGATATTGATGAAATTGACGATCCAGTTCTTTCAACCGCGTCAAGAATCATTACAAACAAAGTGCGTTCCAAAGACGATTTTGATAAACAAATGGAAAAAAAAGTGAAAAAAGGTGAAAAAACAGTCTCCTACGAATACTACAAAAACACGGAAATTTTCCTTATTACCGCGTCAATCACATTTATTATCATTCAATCCAGAATTCCCTCTTTTACTCCAAAGAAAACATACCCCGGCTGCGTGTTCAGTTTGGCCGGATATCCATTGGATAATTCATCCGGCAACAAATCGGGTCTTAATTACTTGTCTTGTATTCTGGAGAAAATGAAATCCGCCGCGTCCGAGCCCTGGAAAACGGTAAGTAAATGGAAAAGCGACAAATGGAATATTGAATTGACAAAATACATAGATAAACATTTGGAAGACCCAGTTATTGCAAAAATGTTGGAACTTAAACGGAACCATTTAATTCTGAACCCAGACAATGAATTGATTCCCGATGTGCATAGTGTAGAGAAATGGAAGATGTTTCAGCCACCGCTGATTCCTTCCAACATTGAAAAGAAGGTGTCCGGCGTTTCATCTCCCTTTGCAAATGAAATCAAGGAGTCGTTAAAAACTGGTCATTCCAGCCAGCACCAACATATCGGAAATCTGTACAAAAAAATCGTTGAACATACCTATTCTGTGGTAGACGATATCAATAAAATTGTTTTGCAAGTTGGAAAGGAGGCAATGTTGAAAGCAGGCAGCGTGATATTTTTGGAAAATTCTTGTTGCGAAGAATCAAACGTAGAGAAAACGATTGCCTACTTTTCGGAAAAAGACGAAAACATTAAAAAGAGCATTGAGTTTGTCCAAAAATACGGACAAATCTATGCCGAAATCAAATCTCTCTCTATTCCGGCATTTGCACTTTCGCATTTGAAAAAAACCCAATACGTTTCGGCGGATTCCGGCAATTTCAGCGACGAGAATATTTATCGCGCATACATCCATTATTGCAAAATGAAGACGAATTTGCCAGTTCCAGACGATTTGCAGGATATTTGTCCAGAGAAAATTGTTGGTCTGGATACAATGTCATTGGAACAGTCTATCAAAGTGCTGAACGACAATGGAAGAAACCAGTCCAAAGAGTCTTTGGAAAGTTTAATGGTTAAGGTATCTAGAAGAAACCGGGTTGAAATTTCATTTTCAGATGAGGAGGTTCCATTGTTTGATGATTTGATAATCCAAGATAAAATTTATGAAAAAATTGTCAGTGTATTGGGGTCGGAAGATAAACAGTCTCTCCACGTATTCTTGAATAATTTGAACAAACGAATGCAAGAAGATATTTTTGATTATTTATTCAGGTATGGAAACTTGAAAAAACAGCAAATTAATAAAAATGAGCGAAATGAAAAGGTTTATACAGGCAGTATTGTGGATTTCATTGAGAATGTAGCCGTTTGGTCAGAATCCAAAAAAAGTTTGGGTTTTATCAAAAACACGATTCACTATGTCACCAATGTGATTCCGTCTATTTTAGAAAACGGTGGAATGCACAATATGGATGCGACCAAAAAACACTGGGACTTTGCACCCAAACATTACGAAAATTTGACCAAATTCATTGAAGATTATTTTAAAGATATCAAATCGTATAGTGATAAAAACGTATGCTCTCTATTTCAAAATATTCACGCGGATATTGATTTGAAAGACATCAGCTTGTTGGTTTCCCAACTCGCGACAATTACGCCCAAATTTGACAAGGATATAATGATGAAAATATACAAATATTGTTATCTCTCCATCTTATCCAAAATAATCAGTGAGAGCGATGAAACCAATACGGACCTTATCCAAACAGAACAAACCACCGATGAAGGCATTGAGATTGAAATTGCCGACAACAAACAATTCTTTTTCAGGCAAGTTTGCCAATTACTGGTTATCATTTTGGATACCGATATGAAAAATAAAGAAGCGACTAATTTTAATTATAGTGATTTGGCCGGCAAATATCACAAAGAATCACTTGCAGAGAAAAAACAAATGACCGATAGATTGAAAGGAATGACAAAGACAGACCGCGATGTTGAAAATCTTTTGAAAGAATACAAATTGGAGAATTGGTTTACGGATGACACTGTTTATAAATACAACAAAGCCAAATATGGAAAAGAAGTTGGAGAAGGCAAAGAAAATAATGATGATCGCGAAACCCCCGTGTTTTTGGGAGGTGACAATGAAGGTGACAATGAAGGTGACAATGAAGGTGTCAATGAAGGGTTTGTTTTAGAGGAAGGCGATGAAGATAGAAACGACAATGATAACTAAGGGAACTCGCCGTATTCAGCGACGCTTTGCTTACGGCTTACGCCTTATGAACCCATGCTTAAAAGGGAAGGTTCTAAAGGAAACCGTAGGTTTCCTTTAAAAATAAAACGTTTGTAATATATAAGAAATGTTTGAAAACAGATTGGTTTCGGCAATTATCATTTTTTTGATTATTTTCTCTGTGATTCATTGGATGAAACCCGCGCTAATCTATAATGAACACGGTGGATTCCGCCAGTTTGGCATTGGATACAAACAAAAAACGGTGGTGCCAATATGGGTGGTTTCCATCATTTTAGCGGTATTTTGCTATCTTGCCGTGTACTACCTAAGGTGAACTACGTTCCCCTTAAACCCCTCCTTCAAAGGAAACCTACGGATACAGCCATATAAGGTGCATCGTGTCTAGCGATATACTGAAGGACTTCCGCATTTTGAACCTTCCTTATATGGGAACTAATATAAAATAAAACAATGTTGTGTTTTATTTTAACAAAAAAAAGGAGATATTCATCACACAGCTGGATAAAAATGGTTCCCTTTAAGGGAAGGGGTCGTAGGGGAAACCGTAGGTTTCCCTACAGGGAAGGTTCAAAAGGAAACCGTAGGTTTCCTTTACAGGGCCTTACTGCAGACCGAGTACATCAACCTATTCACAAAATAGGAAATGAAATACGCAACCGCAGCACCTAAAATGGAGAGGTAGAAATACATTCCCTTCCCCTTCTGCACACCAGTGACAACTCCGGTGACAACGGCCATTGCTAAAAGAAAGAATGATAGGATAGAGAGATAGTAAAAGTAAAGACAGTATTCTCCCGAGAGAGGTCCAAAGAGAGTGTTCATGAAATCCGACATTTATAATTATGACAGAGAAAATAATTACATAAAAGAATGTGTATTGGTATTGTATAAATGGAAGACGATTTGAATGAAAAAATAATATGGGACATCATAGATTGTTATTTTCGCGACAATCCCCAAAGTTTAGTAAGACACCATATTGAATCATACAACGATTTTTACAAAGAAGATATATTCCGCATTTTCAAAGAAATGAACCCAATCACAATTGTTTCCGGGTTTGACGAAAAAACCAAAGAATACAAATCAAAATGCAACCTTTATTTTGGTGGAAAATCTGGAAAAAGAGTTTATTTTGCTAAACCCGTTATTTACGACGGTGACACTCCTCGCTACATGTTTCCCAACGAAGCGCGTTTAAGAAATATGACCTATTCAATGACCATTCATTATGACGTTGAAGTTGAGATTGTAACTACCTTGGGTGAAGGTGAAGACCCCATTGTGTACGATGACTCCGGCATTGATTGCGACGAAGAAGAGAGAAGATTCAAAGATGTAAAGAAAGACAAGGAATTTTTAGAAAACATTGCTAAACCGGAAGGCAAAGAACATATTGACCAAGAACTCAGAGAGGCAAAACAGAAAAACGTCTCTGCAAATGAACGTGCCAAGATGATTGAGGATTTGCGCAAATCCATTGATGGAACCGGTGCTCAAAGACATTGTTTTGTTCTTGAAAAAATTTTACTCGGTCGTTTCCCCATTATGGTTCAATCGGATTTGTGTATTCTCTCCGGTTTGCCGAAAGAAATGCGTTTCAATATGGGTGAGTGCAAAAATGATGTTGGCGGATATTTCATCATTGACGGTAAAGAAAAAACGGTGATACCCCAGGAGAAATTCGGCGACAATATGTTGCGCGTCAGCAAATCAACCAACCCCGATTTTCTCTATTCAGCAGAGATAAAAAGTGTTTCTGAAAATTCGGCCAAGCCGGTTCGCTCTTTGCGAGTTGATATTATGGCACCATCCAAAAGTTATTCCAATCATAATATTGTTGTTAATATTCCCATGGTTCGGGCACCAGTTCCTTTGTTCATCGTGTTTCGCGCTCTCGGGTTTGTTACGGACAAAGAAATTATTGAGATGTGTTTACTGGATATGGATAAATACGAGAATTTACTGGACGATTTCATCCCCTCCATTCACGACGCGGGTCCCATTATGACCCAGCTTAATGCGTTGCAATACATCGCCCAATTGGCAAAATACAAAACCGTTGAAAATGCATTGTACATCTTATCTGATTTTTTCCTGCCGCATATTGGAGAATCCAATTTCGTAGAGAAAGCGTATTATTTGGGGTATATGGTGAAACGACTGTTATTGGTTTCCAACGGTCTTGAAGCGCCAATTGACCGCGACAGTTATCGGTATAAACGCATTGAATTGACTGGAACCATGATATACCAGTTATTCCGCGAATATTTCAAAATTCAGACCAAGACAATTTACGTGGCATTTGAGCGAATCTTGTACAACGACCAAACCAATTATGCAAACCGATTGGACAGATTAATCCTGAATAATTTTGAAACTGTTTTTAAAGAGCGCAATGTAGAGACGGGATTCAAAAAAGCGTATAAAGGAAAATGGGGGGCCACTGAACACACCAAACGCATTGGCGCGGTCCAGGATTTGAACCGTCTCTCCTTCAATTCTGCACTAAGTCATTTGCGCAAGACCAATCTGCAAATGGATTCGGGAGCAAAATTGGTGGGTCCGCGCATTTTAAACGGGTCGCAGTGGGGATTGCTTGACCCGATTGATACGCCCGACGGCGGAAATATTGGATTGCACAAACAACTCTCTATTTTGACGTATGTTACAAGACACGTATCCCGGGATTTGATGGTGAATTGGTTGAAAGAAAATGTGGAATTACAAATGCTTGAGAATTGTACTCCTGAAATATTATCCGTTTTGACGAAGGTTTTTGTCAATGGATACTGGGCGGGCAGTGTCAAAGATGCAATCCCGGTTGTCAACAAAATCAAACTTTTCAGACGCACCGGTTTAATCCCCCTGTATAACAGCGTGTGTTTTGATATCAAACAAAATGCCATTCTGATTTTCACAGATGGCGGCCGTTTGTGCCGGCCCATTTTTTACAGGGACGATGATAAAATGTCTTATGAAAAATCATACAAACAATTAACCGACGGCAAATACAACTGGGACAATTTGGTTTCCGGGTTTACCGAGAAGAAACCGGGTGTTAATCGCAAATTTGATGGATTTTACAAAGCGGGTGAACTCTATGAAATAGCGGCGTCGGGTCTAGTTAACTTCAAAGATAAGAAAGCGATTTTTGATTATTTGGACCCCAACGAAGAAGAGACTTCTCTCATCGCCTTCAAACCAACTATGAATTTGGAAAATAAATACACCCACTGCGAAATCCACGAATCGCTCATTTTCGGAATGATGTGCAATATGATTATTTACCCACACCACAACCCTGCCACGCGTAATTCGTTTTCTTGCGGTCAGAGCAAACAGGCGGTCAGTCTTTACCATACCAACTACAATATGCGTATGGATAAGACCGCTGTCATTTTGAACCAGGGGCAAAAACCGCTGGTTAAATCCAGGTATTTGGAATATATTAACAATGAAGAGAATTCATATGGAGAGAACGCGATTGTGGCCATTGCCTGCTACACCGGATACAATATGGAAGATTCCGTTTTAATCAACGAGGGCGCATTGAAACGCGGACTATTCCGAACCACATATTTCAGTGTTTACGAAACGCACGAAGAGAAAATCAAAACGGATGAGAATCTGGTAGAGAAAAAATTCACAAACATTGAAAAGTCGTCGCAAACCGTGATTGGCCAAAAGATGGGATACGATTACAGCAAATTGGACAAATATGGATTGGTGAAAGAGGGAACCGAAATCACGGATGAAACCATCATTATTGGAATGACGTCCAACGTTCCCGGAAAAGACGAATTAATGGACCATTCGGAAAGTACAAAGAAGGGCCAGCTCGGAATTGTGCACAAGGTATTTATAACGGATGGCGAAGAAGGAACCCGCATCGCAAAAGTCAAGATTCGCGAAGAACGCATTCCCGCGATTGGCGACAAGATGGCGTCGCGTTCTGGACAGAAAGGCACAATCGGTATGATTGTCCCCGAACAAGATATGCCTTTCACCAAGGACGGATTGCGCCCCGACATTATTATCAATCCCCACGCCCTCCCTACGCGTATGACCATTGGACAGCTGGTAGAGTGCATTGTGGGCAAGGCGTGTTTACATAACGGATTTCACGGCGACTGCACTGCGTTCAATTCCAACGGAAACCAATTGGCCGATTTCCAGAAAATGTTGACCAATTCGGGGATGCATTCATCCGGCAACGATGTTTTGTACAATGGAATGACGGGCGACCAGATTGAGTCGGAAATCTTTATGGGTCCCACCTACTATATGCGTTTGAAACATATGGTGAAAGACAAGGTGAATTTTAGAGCGCGCGGGCCAATGACCCAGCTCACGCGACAACCGGTGAGTGGTCGTGCCAATGATGGTGGATTGCGTATTGGAGAGATGGAGCGCGATTCCATTATCTCGCACGGCGCCACCGAATTCTTGAAGGAATCCATGTTGGTGCGTGGCGACCAGTATTATATGGCGGTTTGCAACAAGACAGGAGGAATTGCCATTTACAATCCAGACCGAAATATGTTTATGAGTCCTTTGGCGGACGGTCCTCTGAAATTCGTGGATTCGTTAGACGGAACCAGCACAAGCATTGAACACGTAACCAAATTTGGACGTAGTTTCAGCGTGGTTCGTGTGCCCTATGTGTTCAAGTTGTTTATGCAAGAGTTGCAGGCAATCAATGTGAAGATGGCGATTATTACGGAAGACAATGTTGACCAATTTGACAATATGAATTTTTCCAGGAATATTAGTTTGTTGACGAATGGCAAAACATTGCAGGAAATTGTGGAGGAAGTTACGGGGGTTGTTGATAAGATGGAAAATGTGAAATTGAACCAGATGTTGATTCACGAAGATTCCGATAATGATCAAATAACGTCGGATCAAACAACGTCGGACCAAGATTTGACATATAAGAAAGGCAGCGAAGTTGAAGTGAAAAACGAAGATGAACGCAAATGGTATCCCGCAACTATTTTGAATGGGCACTTAGACAATACGTATGATGTTGAATATGCGGATGACACACAAGAATACAATGTTCCAGAACATCGCATAAAACCCCTTTATGGTGTGCAACCAGTTGTTCAAAAATCGGTTTTACAACCGTATGCAGAGCCGTACACACCTCATAGTCCGCCCAATAGTCCTCCCAATAGTCCGCCCAATAGTCCGCCCAATAGTCCGCCCAATAGTCCTCCCAATAGTCCTCCCAATAGTCCTCAAGTCAACAATTTTAAAATAAATGATATTGTTTCTTACACAAAAGATTTTAAAAATCGTATATGGAAAATAGAAGATGTAGAAGGTGCATATGTAACTATATTCACAGACGATAATGAAGGTCTTGAAACAAATTTTAAAGTTGTTCCACTGAATGAATTAATCCCATATGTTCCATCTTCTCCCTCTATTTCACCACCGGCAGCAGCACAACAAACACCAATTTTTAATGTTATTGTGGGAGATCATAACAGCGTAATACCACCCGAAAAATCCGCTGAAAATTCATCACCACAAAGTTCATCGTCTTCTTATGGGTTATCATCCTTTAGTTTATCGGACGAATCCTCGGATTTTAGTACACCAAGAGTCCGAATTAAAGATGATGAATCCAAAGGAGGTTCATCGGATGCAAACTTGTTATCCGGCAAGTCCATTGTGGTAAAGAAGATATAAAATTGAAAAAATATAAAAACAATATGGACAATATATATAATAAAAATGAGCTTTACAAATACCGACATAATTTCCATCTACAACTCAAGAAAAACAATTCTTGATATTTTGAATGAATCGCATATGAAAAATAACCCCCTTGAAAACATTAACAATTATGAAAACTTCAACATAAATGAGGTGGAAGCGATGGCCAAAAACAATCAGCTGGATATGCTGTTCACGCGCGACCCCAGTTCCCCGACATCGCATAGCATTTATGTAAAATACTTGTTAAACAAGACCACAAACCGTGGTTCGGCAATCAAAGAACTGGTTGAGGAGCTATTTGAAATAGAGGGGGTTTTAACAAAAAAAGACACATTAATGGTCATTTCCAATGACGAACCTAACGACTCGTTAATCAACGAGTTGCGCTATCTATACGACAACCGAGGCGTATTTGTGGTTGTTCACAATATCAAAAGGTTACAGCGAAACATATTAAAACACACACTTGTTCCAAAGCATTCAGTCGTTTACGACGAAATTACAACAGAGGGAGAAACAATGAGCGATTTAGAGAAGTTGAAGCAACAATACAATTTGAAAAGTTTGAACCAGTTGCCGGAGATTTCGCGGTTTGACCCAGTGGCGCTGCTGATTGAGCTTAGGCCGGGACAAGTTTGCAAGATTGAGCGCGACTGCATTACGTCGGTGAATTCTGTGTATTACAGGGTCTGCGTATAGGTTAAGGGAACCTACGGTTCCCCAAGGAGAACCCATGGTTCCCCTTTAACCCCTCCTTTAAGATGAGTTATTAAGAAACATAGATTATGTATTTTTTTTAATTTTACCAAAATTTTACCAAAATAAAGGAGGGGTTAAAGGGGTAAGCGAAGCGAAATCCTTGGTTCCCTTAATATATAGGATGGCCGAACCATTTAGCACAACTGATGTTTATTATGTGAATGCAGCAAATTGCGATACTGCTACAAATGTGAGTAGCGGTTGTTTTACCCAAAATGATGCCGACAAAGCAAACTGCGAATGCAAATACAAGGAGAATGTAGACAAATTGAATGAAATTTCGTCTTCATCTGGATTGACCAAGTCTCAATATGGCGATTTGAACAAGGAGCACACGCTTTTGTTGTTCAACAATATTAGTTTAGGCGTAGGAATTGCAGGAATGATGTGGATGATGTATTCAAATTCTGCATAAAATCAAATGATAATATAATATATATTTATGTATAATATTATTGAATCCAAATATAGGTATATTTTTTTAATTTGTATCATTGGCATACTGCTATTTTTGTTTATAAACAGTGGTTCAATTGTTGAAGGTATGAGCAAAAAGCAAAAACAGGCAAAAAGGGCAGCTGCACAAGCAAATGCAACGACAGAGACCGTAAAAAAAGAAGTAAAAGCCCAGCTCCCATCACTGGTTTCCGGCGTCCTTGCAAAACCGGTGAGCGATATTAAAAATACGCAATCAAAAATATTAGCCGAATTAAGACAAGTATCATCAAAACAAGCCGATTTAAAAAAACGCGTTAGCAATGTAAATGTGGATATGAAAAAAAGAATGCAAGAAAATAAAAATAAGTTGAAAAAAAGTTATGACAAGTTATCATCAAATTTATCTCAACAATATGATATGTATAAAACCGGAATCGCGAATGAAGGTTCTGCTGCAACCACCTCAATTAAAAATTTAAATAAAAGCGTTACGGATGCTTCTTCAGAAGCAGTTGCTGCACGAGATAAAGCAAAAGAATATGCCGATTTATCAAACAAGATATACAACGACGTATTTGGAGGACTTACGACACGCGTTATTCAACAAGATAATGCCGAATTTGTTGGCAAACAAGGGTTCACACCAATGAATGGAACTGGATATACTAATCCAGATGTAAATAATAAAAACTTATTTGATTTAGAAAAACAATTGGTTGATAAAATTAATGATTTCAACACCAGTTATTACAATTTTATCCGTTGTTCTTCCGGCGCTACCGTAAATTGTGGAAACAATATTACGGCAGCGGATGTTGATACCAAATCCAACGAAGTAATTCGTGTTGCATCTGCTTTGCAAGTTGCATACAATAACGCAAAACCAAATATTCAAACAAACGACGCAACATTTAAAACAAACCACCAAGAAATTATGGAGAAATCCAAATCAATTGACGAATTAAGACGCAACTTAGACGCCAAAATGGACGCCATACTGAAAAGCAGAAACCCCCCCAATGATTTAACCCAACAATACGATTCCACTGTTTATACTGGAATTATGTGGTCAGTTTTAGCAACATCGGTTCTGTTTTACGTATTCACGGAACTATAATTAAGGGAAACCTACGGTTAAGCCCGTCGGGCTTCGCCCTTTCCCTTATTAACCCTTCCCTTAAAAATATGATTTTAATTGTTATTTTAAGCATGGGTTCATAAGGTGTAAGCTTCGTTGAATACGGCTAGTTTTCTTATGACCCCTTCTTAAAATAATAATTATAATCCTTACCTTATAATCCATTTTAAGCATGGGTTCATAAGGGAACGGCGAGTTCCCTTATTTTTATGTTCTATATAAATAATATAATATGGATGACGAATTAACAAAAACATCACAAGCAAACGAAAAATATCTGAATGACATTGATGTATATAAAAAATCCCACGAAAATGATTTCAAACAAGTGTTTTTTAAACCCGAGCCAGGTCAAATCAAGTCATCTCCGGTTGGCGTGTTTGTCAAGGATATTTATGGTGTAGAACAGGTTAATCCGATTACAGAAATTCCTGGATATCATACGCGCAATACGTGCGAACTGAATACTGCAATTTACGCAAACAGCACAATTGATTATAATTCGCCCACAAATTATGTTCCTGGTGTGAATGAGGTCAAAGTGGACGGTGATTTTGCAAACTCGCCCAATTATTTTTTGACGGGTTCATCCACTACCTTTGGTCAAATATTCTCTATGGAAATCAGTGGATACATTGCCGCACAAAAACCAGGAACCTACAGTGTTTCCAATAGAGTAATGTCATTTTTCAAAAAAAATGCACTAATTTGGGTCGGAAACAATGCACTCAAAACATATCGCAAAGAAAATGCGCACTATATAGTAGAAAACGGAGTACAAAAGAAAAATCAAAGTTTCAAAATGGTTACAGGCGAATATACTCCGTTCCGGATTCAGTATTCGGGAGACGCGCCATTGGATTATAAAACTTTTTGGGTAAGCGGAGACGGCTATCCAATCAGCGTATTTGCAAAAAATGCAAATGAAAACAACCTGTATTATTATTCTCTCTCTCCTTCCGACAAAACAAGTTACTATAAGTGCGATGTTTACAAAGGGTCAGATTTGCAAAAGTACAAGTCAGATTCCAAACAACAAATAAAACTTGTTTGGCAAACACCATTGGCTGAGAATACGGAATATGTGTTTTTAGGTATGGCTGGAAGATTATGGGCATATGATTCAAATTTTGAGAAAATAGGTGAGCCATTGTTTCAAATACAGAATCCAAAAGTCGGCCTATATAAATTGGAATTGTATCAGAGAAATTTGCAACCACTCTGCATCAAAGACCCCAAAAATACTGTATTTCCTCTTTTTACAATTGAAAATTTAAACACGGTTAAAAACAAAGAATGGGAAAAAGAAATGACAAATCCAATGATTAAGGTGATGACAAACAAACAGGAACAAATTGGCGACAAGAGAATTTCCAAAGATCGGATTTCGGATTTAACCCCCCTTTATTCCGAGAATTTCCGATACAAATTGTGCATTATGAGAGACCGTGAAAACAAAAAAATCCTTGCACTCTTGGCAAGCACCAGAGACCCACGTCAATTCTATACGACTGAACCCGATTTAAAAATGAACAAGCTTTTTTACGCAAGCACCTACATTGAAAACAAATTCTTGAGAGAAGTTCCATCTACTTTGCAAGTAAGTGGAAACACTTACACCATATATTCAGATACATATCCTTTATCCACTGGCAAATATTCGGAAAGTGCCTATTCTGAAGCAAATGATTGTGCAAAACAATGCAATGCGCAAGGCGTTCAATGCAACCATTTTTACAAAGTTACAGACACTGCAGGTGCAACCAAATGTTTAATTTCAAGTGAATCCGTCCTTACCTATTTGCCTAAGCAGCCTGGGTCTCAATATGTCTCTTCCGAATTGAAAATCAAAAACAAAGTTATCCAGACCGGTGATGCGACAAAAGATGCTCTTTATAACAAAACCCCGTATATTTCAAATGGATATGCCGACACAGTGAATTCGCGTTTCTCTAATTATCCGGTTGAGAGAAAGGTGTTATCAAAGAGCGATACTCCAGGTCCAGAGGGAACATCGTATGTGGTGGAATTGCAAAACAATATTAGTGATTCCACAAATGGGACCAAACCCTTTTCTGTAACTAATATAAATAACCCGATGATTGCCGGAAAAATAGAGAATTTTACTACTGTGGTTAATGATTCTTTAACCAAATTGGACCAAATTGATACTCAGTTTAAGCAATATAAAGCCGACCAATACACGGTTGGAAAAAATCGCGTGGATATTAGCAACAACCTCACGTCAATTGATAAAACCTACATGGATATGTCTGGAAATCAAACAAAATACGATTTTACGGGTCAGACAATTTATGCTTTAGAAGAAGACCGTACTTTAGCATCGGCAATGTTGAAAGACAATGCAATCTACAAAGAAGAACAAAACAATTTGTATATGTTTACCACGCTCACAGTGGCGACATTGCTGGTCACGGCAATTTTGATCTCCAAATAAAGGAAACCTACGGTTTCCTTTTGAACCTTCCCTTTTAAGAGAACCTACGGATACAGTCCGAAGGGCTTCCTAAGGCAAAGCCGACGGCTTATTGAACCCTCCCTTTTATTATATATTATTTTTCAAAAAATATATAATATTTTAATTATCAATTCAAATAAGGGAAGGGTCAAAGGGAAACCGTAGGTTTCCCTTATTTTACGCGTATAGTATATAATGTCCGGAAATAATGATTGGTTCAATTTAAACAGTATTGTTGATTTACAAAAGAGATTAATCAATGATTTGAGCGGAAATGGTAGCACTTTATCACAACGCGCAATTAATAATGTAGCTGGAAATTTGTCTGCTTTAGGTAACACAATTAGCAGTTCAAGTGTTTTGCCAACACTCACTTATCAAAACGAAGTCAACCAAATTTTGGAAAGAGAGAATTCACGATTGGGCGAGAGAAAGCAAGCGATTGATGCCGCCGAAATGGGTCAAAAACGCCTAGTTGACCTAACCACAAGCGCAACTCTCCGAAACAAAGCGGTCAACAAAATGTACGTTGTTATCACCATTGCAGTATTAATCTATTTAGGAATACGTTTGATGATTAATTCAGGAAGTGTTCCCGAAAAAGTCACTGACATAATGTTTATATTTTTGGTAACCGGGACAACAATCCTGCTTATCAATATGTATTATGACTACGACCGTAGAAACAATATGGATTACAATATGATCAATTTAGGGGAACCCAAACAAATTGGTGCGAATTCCGCTTCTGCTGCTTCTTCGGCAAATCTATTGGAATCGCGATTCAACGGATGTGTGAAGGAATCCTGCTGTCCTCAAGGAAGCAAATACAACGATAAATTCTCAATTTGCGTTCCCGACTTACCACCCAATGATGGTGTTACCAAACCCGGGTTCAAATACTTTATTGTAACAAAGAGCTGGGAAGACCCTTCTATGTGTGGTTCATCTGGTTACTCTTTCCCAGATTTGGCTTGCAAAGGCAACACGGTTGCGGGGTTCACAACCATTAGTGCGACCAGCGATATCGCAAAACCGAATTTCCCTGACGAATTTGTTGATTATAATTTATATAAGTAAAATATAAGGTATGGGAGAAACCGATTCAGATTTTTTAAAAAAACAGTATGCAGACCAATTAAAAACAGAGAATTCAAATTTGGAAGCGGAATTGCAAAAAAAACAATCCGATTTACGCGTGTATGACCGCGTCAACTTCTACTATTCCCAAGATGAGGTGATGTTTGTCTATATTCAAAAGTTGTTGACTATTTTATACGTGGTCATTTATTTATTTTTCATTTACTTTCTCTATTCCAATCAGGAAAAATATAGTCGGCCAATGAGTATTCTCTATTTGGTATTTTTCTTACTACTGCCATTCACGTTTCACCTGATTTCCAGATTTTTGTACAAATTGTTTTTTATGATATTGCAAGTTTTCAATAATGGAAACGCCGCCTATTTGTATTCTAAGGTTCCTTCGGGACAAAATTAATGGAATTCACCATATTGAGTTTTTCCAATGATTTCTCCAATTCGCTTTGTTTGTTTAGTCCATTGAACAGATAATCCGTTCCCGGACTCACCTCGCTTTTCTTTATTTGACGATAGATGTTATTAATATTGCTTATCGCCAACTCAACCGTCTTTTTATTAGACACCAATTCTACATTCAGGTCTGCGTGTTCAGTGCAAAGAGACACCGCAAAATACAACATATATCGCCGTTTTTTGCAACAGGCGTTGGTGTATTGTAAAGAAAAGAGAGAGAAAAGCGACGTCATCGTTTTTTCTAGAAATGGGTTTCCCCCTTCTTTGATGTAGTAGAACAAAGTGTCCCAAATAATCCACACCAGGTCGTGTGCTAGTTTGCGCTCCACCGTAACAAACTGCCGATGAGCACACGCACAAACGGTTTTCCGCTTTTTGCAAATGGCTTCAAATTCCAATATCCATTCAATCCAGTAGCACGCAAACACCGTGTTTTTTTTGTTTTTAGAAATGTTGTAGGCAAACTCGTTCAATGGAATGTAAATTTCTTTGGGGTCTTCGTCTACAAAAATGGGCTTGATGAAATCCACGCTGGGTGCTTTCAGTCGCTCGGGCATCTGTGTCATATCAAATTCTTCCTCTTTGTTTATTTTAATCACTTCAAAACTGTGTTTTTTGACGGACAAACAGAGAACACATACCACCTCGGTAAACAAGTTGCGAATTGTTTTATTATTGCGTAAATCCAGGGCTGTGATAAAATTGCCTTCGTTAATGATGGTTTTGAACACGGAATACCTTTTTTCCAAGTAGCATATTAATTTAGGATTACCGAGATGAATATGTTTGCAGCAGTAATAAAGAATATTTTCCCAAAGTTCTAAATAATGGCCGGCACAAACGAGTTCGGCTGCCCAATTGCAGGCTTGCTCCACCTTTCCATTTAACATACTTGATACAAATTCATTTTTTACGTCTGTTTTTTTGTAATTTGAAAAACTGACACCCCGGAATTGCGGGGGCATCCGTATATCATTGATTTCGGAAACGTCCATATAATAAAGGAACATGGGTTGCCTTTAAACCCCTTTAAGGGGGTAAGCAAAGCGGACCTACGGTTAAGCCCGTCGGGCTTCGCCCTTTCCCATTTAACCCCTTCCCTTAAGGAAAACAAAGGTTCTATTTTAATTACAATATTAAAGGGAAGGGGTCATAGGGGAAAGGGCGAAGCCCGACGGGCTTAACCGTAGGTTTCCCTTAAGAGGAAGGATTTAAAGGAAACCTAGGTTTCCTTTATTTGTAATATATATAAGATGGATTTATCATTGGTAATTTTAGGAATAGTTCTCATATTTGTTCTCTATTATTTTTTGAATAGAAGCGGAACCGCAGTTTTGTCAAACAAACTGGACTTATCAACTCCGCAAACTGCAATCCCGATTGACAAAATTCCCGACCCAAGTTCACGAAAGTACTCTTACGAAATGTGGGTGTATGTCTTCAATTTCCAGGGATCAAGTCAGTATATCATCTCGCGAGGAAGTGTTGCCAATGCGACCAAAAAGAATATCGGAATCAGACTAGACGGTTCTTCCCCCAAACTAATGCTGGATTACACCGCTACCGCAACTGGTACACCAAGTGCTCAAAAATCGGTTTCAATCACCGACAATTTCCCGCTCCAAACATGGGCGCATTTAATTGTCAGTGTTGATGACAAATACATAGATGTGTATATGAATGGAAAACTTATTAAGTCTATTCAAGACGCGAACATAGATACTCCAAGCCCGACCGCAATAATTGAATATGGCATTACCAATTGTTATTTAGCAAAACTGTCAAGAACTTCAATGGCAACAGACCCCCAAACGGCCTGGAACAACTACACTGCAGGCAATGGCGAAAACCCAATGGCCAAGTATTTGTCCAGCTTTGGATTATCAATGACCTTACAGAAGAACAACCAGGATTACAGTAAGGTCACGCTATTTTAAGGGAACCGATGCATTCAGCAAAGCTATAAACTCTCATTTTTGTTTGAAAATATTGTTCAATTCTAATTTAGACCATAAAATAATTAAAATGTTCTAATTTTTATTATTTTATTGCACTGTATCTGTAACGATTTGCCAATTCGCTACATAAAGCACACCTGCAGTGTGCAGTTTAAAATCTTCACTTGTATAAATATTCACTAGTATAAAGGGAGAGGTCATAGGAGAACCGTAGGTTCTCTTATCAGATTATAGTATAAATCATGTTTCAAGAACAACAAGGACAACAAAATCAGAATCCGCAATCTGCCAGTATTTTACCAAGCACACAAACAGTTACTACAGGAATCGCCGATACATTTAACAATATTTCAAACAGTATTTCGGATGCCAAAAACTCCGTCAATCAATCAATGAACCAGTTTTCTTCCACAAATGCTATGGATGCCGGCAAAGAATTTCTCCAATCCAATTCACTCATTGCCAAGTTTGGCTTCATCATTTTGGTATTATTTGGATTCTTATTCCTTTTCCGAATTGGGATGATTCTTATTTCCACCCTTATGTCTCCTGTCTCTTCGCCATATTTAGTAAAAGGTTTGATTACCGGAACGGAAGCAATTCGTGTGCAACAAGACAGCCGAACATCCAATCCGCTTGTGAATTATTCCGAAAACCAGCCAACCGGGTTGGAATTCACATACAGTGTTTGGATTATATTGAATTCCTCCAATAACAACGGCAAATACTCGCACATATTCAACAAGGGCATTATGGATGCAAGCAATATTGTCACAAATGGCGTGAACAATATGAGCAATGCGCCAGGATTGTATGTTAAGGGAAATGATGACGGAACCAACACTCTTCGTGTGTATATGGATACATTTAGTAAAACCGGCCCGATTTCCAATATTGATGATCAGCGATCCACCATTGATATTAGTGGTGTTCCATACAATAAATGGGTCAATGTCATTATTCGTGCACAGAACCGCATTTTAGACGTATATGTCAATGGTGTTTTGACACAGCACAAAGACTTAGGATACGTACCGAGACAAAATTTCGGTGACGTCTATGTGTGCCAGAATGGCGGATTTTCCGGAAAATTGTCCGATTTGAGGTATTATGCAAAGGCACTCAACGTGTTTGAAATCAACGGCGTCGTGGGGTGGGGACCCAATTTGTCCACCAGTCCTTCTGCTTCGGGTCAGAACAACACAGATGCTTCTTACTTGTCGTATTTGTGGTATAAGGCTACCCAATAGGGAGAACCTATGGTTCCCACAAACCCCCTCCTTAAAGGAAACCAAGGTTTCCTTTTGAACCTTCCTTAAAGGAGATTCATTTTTACGCCCTTTGACCCATCCTTAAAGGAAACCAAGGTTTCCTTTTGAACCTTCCTTAAAGGAAACCCATGGTTCCGCTTCGCTTACCCCCTTTGACACCTTCTTTATAAGGGAGAGGTCATAGGAGAACCGTAGGTTCTCTTATTTAATATCGCAATCAATATTAAATAATATGTCAAATACAGTTTGCACGACTGAACAAAATCGTAAAAACTCATTAGTATTCAATGTACCTGGAATCCGATACACGCCTATCAATCCATATTCTCTCGGCTATACTCAAGCTCAATTGGATATGCGTCGTAAAGCGGAAATTCTCCAATACAACAAATCTTCCAACGGCAAATCTTCCAAAAAACAAAAATTTGTAACTGCGGTCAAGGGTTCTCTCCAACGTCGCACATTTTCATCTTATTATTTGAAAGCCGTTCAGGATGGTGCCGAACAATTGTGTCCCAGTGATATTCTCATTCCCACCTTGACTACTTCCTCCGATGTCCCCGGCCCCGCAATGTATTTGAACTACGACCCGAGCGTCCCTCTTTACAACTATAATTCAAATCAGGAAGCATACGGTATAAAAAATATCCAAGATGGTGCAATGTGGCTTACTAATTACGAGCTAGATATACTTGATGATAACAACCCCCAAATATTCACATTAAATATCCAACCATCCATTGATAGCAACAATTATCAGTTTTCATTCACAACTTCGGTCAGTCTCTACATATCTGGATATAATACAGCGCATCCAGGCGCCGACGTAAGCGGTGCATTTCAAATCAATATTCCAACACCCAATTTGAGTTTGACTGTTATGTATGGTGGTGAGCCAGTGCAATTAAATCGGAATCCGGTTATCACCTATTCGCCTGGGTTTTTAATGGATGTATCTGGATATGTTTTGACAAGAGCAATAGCCAACCAGTTCAGCGGGGATATTTTTATGGGCAATATTACATTTTCAAACATTTTGCTAAGCACCCATAATAAAAACACGTTTGATTTTTATGTTCAATATATTCCAAGTTATACGACCGAATATATAGATAATTTTTCTCTCAATATAAAAACAAATCGGGCACCCAATTCGGTAAAACGGGTGGAATCCGGCTTGAAGTTTTTAACACCTGCATCCACTGACCCAATTAGAGGTTTTGATTTAACTGGTACTCCAATATAGGGAAACCTACGGTTATTCAGAGAAGCGAAGCTTCTCTTACGCCTATTTTGCTTCGCTTATCCCTTCCCTTATTGTGAAGGAGTTAGCGAAGCGGAACTACGGTTTAAGCCAGTCGGGCGCTTGCATCCGTAGGATGCTATAAGGTGCGTCGCGTCTAGCGATGCTCCGAAGGCCCTTTTCCATATTTTGCTTCGCTTATCCCTTCCCTTAGTATAGAATTTTATAAGGGGTATTCAAATCTTTCACACTACACGTATTATGAATGAGTTATCGAAGCGGAACGTAGTTCCCCTAACTGGTACTCCAATATAAAAAGTTTGTCTCTGTGTTCTTGTATGAAAATTTGGTTCATATCAAAAATCAACTCATCTTCTCTATTTATCAACGAATAAATAGCCAGTTCAAAAACCGAAATTACACATTTAAACTCGGTGTCTAAATCATAGTTGTATTTATTGTGGTCGCGCTCTTCTTGAATAACCCGGCTGTCAAAAAATATGCGGGGATTTTTATAAAAAAGTTCGCATTTTGCACAATTTCCGTACAATTCGTGAATACGGTCAATCTTGGTTCGCGCATCTTCCTCCACATTCAAATATTGTTCATATACGGCTGCAAGCCTCCCCATCAATTTGTCGTAGTTACTCTTTATGTCAAAGAATTTGTTGCCCCCTTTTGCCACAATTCGGTTCAGCCAGTTCAGGTCATAGCGAATGGTTCTGTCTATTTCATATTTCTTTCTCTGTGCATCTGTTTGTTCATAAAGTCCAATCATTTTTCGGTAATAGTCAATATCGTATTGAATGTTTTCTCTGCAATAATGATATTGATAAACACGATTTTCTTGTTGGTCCAGACCATATGAAAAAAACTTGATGGCTTCGGAGATTTCGGATTTTGCGGATTCGGACAATTCCAAAGTGTTGTATCTGCCTCCGCGGACGTTCTCTAACCCGTATTTGCGCATATAGGTATGGACATACCCATCTATTTGCCAAGACTCAACGCCCTCTTGAATGTGGTTTACCCGGATAATTGGATTGTTTTTCTCAATTTCCTGGTAGACAAACGCGCATTCGTTCATTCCAAAATCGTTGTTATCGTGTGCAATCTTTGGATAAAGGAGTTTTTTTCCATCTTTCAATTCGTAAACGTAAATGTTGTAAAGCATTTTATATATTTGTAAATAAATAATTGTTTATATTTGTTTATTTACAAAATCAATTACACGCGTGGTTGTGGTGGAGGCAACAAGCACTGGTCCTGGGTGGGATACACTTGTCCTGACAGGCACTTGTCGTAATCATTTACGGAAATGCAGCCGCGTTTGCCTTCATATTCGCCGACTAAACACCATCCCGATTTGCCCGACGCAATCGGTTTCTGGATGGGATTCTCTCCAGGAGTTGGCGTAGGTTGTCCTTGTGCCGGTGCCGGTGCCGAACTGCTGACATTAAGTACATTGTCTAAACTATTAGTGGCTCTGGAATCCACGTGGGCTCTGCTGGCATCCTTCAAAATAGTTCCGACCGATTGCACGGATCCTTCGGCGATGTCTACGCTTGTTTTTGCCACATCGCCGACTACGTCGGCAGTTTTATTGAGAATTGAGCCAGTTGTGTATCCAAAGATGGAGAGAATCTGCGAAACCAATGGTCCCAAAATAGAAACAATTGTTTTTAATAAATCTCCCAAAATTGTTAGAATATTTATGCCTAAAAACGAGAGAGAAAGCAATACCAATAAAACAATGATAATGGTTTTGTTGTTAATTCCGCCGGTTGAGTCGGAATTCATAATAGGTTGTTGTAGTTGGTCCATAATAATATATAAGTAAATAATAATTTAGCTGATTCTCTTTATTTGTAACAAAAAACATATAAAATAGTAAGGTTAGTCAAATAATATGGAGCACGTATTTGAAAACAACTTGACGTGGGATGAAAACAATTTATTATCACACAAAAAAATGTGGGAAAAACAGAGAAACCTGGTCTTAATCATGGCAGGCGGACTCGGCAAACGAATGAACTCGGATTTGCCCAAGGTCTTGCACGAATTGAATGGATTACCGCTGATTGTGCACGTTGTTAAATCCGCGTTGCACATGGATGCAACTTCCGTGATCTATATTATTGTTGGTAAATACAGAGAGCAAATAGAGAAGGTTATTGATGACCATTTTATGAAGTCGGATTATATCCGGTATATAAACCAACCCGAACCATTGGGCACAGGACATGCGATCCAGTGTTGTCTTCCAACGTTGAAGGATTATTTCCCTTTTTCAAAGGTCCTTGTTTTGTCGGGGGATGTGCCTCTTTTCAGCAAACAATCCATGAGAGAAGTTATGAATATTCGGTCTAAAGCCACCATTGTTTGTACGCAGATGGAAGAACCTTATGGTTACGGGCGGATTATCCAAGACCCCATTCGTATTGTGGAGGAAAAAGACTGTTCGGAGGAAGAGAGAATGGTTAAATTGGTGAATTGCGGGATTTATGCATTTGATAATGAGTTTTTGTGCAAGAATTTGCCAAAAATCACAAATGAGAATGCGCAACAAGAATATTATTTGACGAGTATTTTTTCGGGAGAAGAAGAAGTTGGTTTATTTGAGATACCTGCAGAGAAACAATATGAAGTGTGTGGAATCAATACTCCAGAACAGCTAGATGAGATGCGTTCTAAAACAGTTTAATATTTAATCTGTTATAATAAAATAGATGAGTCTTCTTTTTGAGTCAATATTATTATTTAGTTTAGCCGTTTTAATTATTTTGGTTGGAATGTTGGTATACTATTTCAAGAAACGCATTGTGGACATTGAGCAGAAAAATGCCAAATGTTTTGAAATTGTGCAAGATGTCTATATGCAACAGATGCAATTGAAGAAGGATGTTTTTGCGGTTTTGTTCCGAGAGCAAGAAGCGGTTTTTACGCAAACCCAACATTTAGAGGGTGGTGTTAACGAACGTACCCTTAACGAACGTACCCTTAATGAACATAGTATTAAAGATCGTATTCACGTGGAATTGTCAGAATCGGAAGACGAATCTGACGAATCCGATGATGACGAATCCGATGATGACGAAGACAATGAATCTAGTCGCGATGAATCTAGTCCAAAGATTAAAATCGTCAATGTAGACCTCAGCTATCCAGAAGAGTGCGACATTAGTATTGACGAAGAATCGGAATCGGAGGACGAAATCATAGATGAACCAGAATCGGAAATTGTTTCTCTAAATAACCAAGAAACCATTGTCGTGAATAAGGTGGAAGATACAAGAAAATCCGTTTCAAAAGAAGACCTGCAAAAGATGTCGCCGGCTTCCTTGAAATCCTTGCTCATTTCCAAAGGTGTTCCTGCAGAGACAGTGAACAAGTTGAAGAAGAAGGAACTTGTTGATATGCTCCTATAAAGGAAACCAAGGTATTCAGATTAACTTACGCAATTTTTTAAAAATAATCATTACGTCTTTTATATGTAAAGACGTAATAAATGTACAAAAGAAAAAAGGAGGGGGGAAGGGCAAAGCCCGACGGTCGGCACCCGAAGGGTGCCTTAACCATAGGTTCCCCTACTTATAATCCCATACTAAAAAGTTAAAATAAAACACTACAATGTTTTATTTTTATATAGTTTCCCTTAAAGGGAAGGGGTCGTAGGGGAAACCGTAGGTTTCCCTACTTATAATC
>Ga0247722_10000164_pt1 | contig 41225 bp, 36 predicted proteins | sample MSEWelMarce3H_FC_FD_189094 | JGI IMG/M metagenome (GOLD analysis project Ga0247722, IMG submission 189094) | Subsurface sediment microbial communities from gas well in West Virginia, United States - MSEEL Well Study Marcellus 3H_FC | ecosystem: Environmental > Terrestrial > Deep subsurface >... | reverse complement strand
GGGTTATAATGATATAAATCCTATCAATTATGGTTTTACAAATATAGGTTTGAACCCAAGTTTCACAATAAACAATGATGATTTGTCTGTTAATTTAGGAGCCTCTTTTTTTTATAGCATGGCAAATGGAGGTGGATCTAATAAATTTTTCATTTATCCAAATGTAACCGCATCGTTAAAAGTAGTAGGCGATTTAATGATTGCTTTTGCTGGAGCAGAAGGCTCGTTAAAACAAAATACTTATCGAGAATTAGTAGATGTTAACAATTTTTTATCGCCAACTTTGAATGTAAATCCTACGGACTCACGCTATGATATTTATGCAGGATTAAAAGGAAAATTGGACAATTCAGTTAGTTATACCGTTAAGGCATCTTATTTAAACGAAGGATACAAACCACTTTTTGTTACCAATTCGTATAGTTCATTTAACTCAAATATTGAGGGATATACTTTCGGAAATTCATTTGGAGTAGTTTATGACGACGTAAAAACGGTAGCTCTTTTTGGCGAATTGAAAGCTGATTTTTCTCAAAATGTTACATTTGGTATCAATGGTACATTTTCAAATTATACAATGAAATCGGAAGCAAAAGCATGGAATTTACCAACTTTAAGGTTGAATTCTAGTTTAAATTATACCATAACCCCTAAATGGGAAACGGGTTTTAATTTGTTTTACGTTGGCGATAGATATGACCGTGAACAATTTCCTTTTGATGGATTTGTAACCATTATTGAGGAAGTAAAGTTAGATGGTTATGTTGATTTGAATGCTCATTTAAACTACAAACACAGTGATCGCTTAACTTTTTTCTTGAAGGGAAATAATTTAGCTAGCCAAAATTATCAAAAATGGTTAGGTTTTCCAGTGCAGGGAATCCAAGTTTTACTTGGTGCCAATTTCAAATTTGATTTTTAATATGATTTCAAAAAAACAAATTTTGGCGCATTATCAAATATTGCTTCAGGACAAAATTGATGTTTTTAGAGATTTAATTGCAAACTTAACAATTGATGCCCAAAACGATGCTAAAGGTTCAGCTGGTGACAAACACGAAACTGCTTTGGCAATGATGCATTTGGAGCAAGAAAAATTAAATTATAAACTAAAAGAAATTTACCAACAAAAAGCGGTACTTGACAAAATTGACCCAAACTCAACGTCATCGAAAATTGCTTTGGGTAGTATAGTAAAAACAAATGGAATGCTTTTATTTATTTCGGCCGCCTTACCCAAAATAACTATTGATAACATAAACGTAATTGCCGTTTCACCTCAATCGCCACTAGGTAGTAAATTAATTGGAAATTCAGTCGGTTTTTCGTTTCAAATTAACACAACAAAGTATCGTATTGAACATATAGAGTAGGAGCTTATTTACAATTTTTAACTTATTTATTGTAAATCTGTTTTTTTAGTTTAAATTTTGTTTAAAAATCCATTTTTTGATTTAAAATTGTAATCAAAAGTAATTTATTAGTTTTAAAACTTAACTTAATCATTCAATTTTGCCTCATCAAATAAAACAATTAATAGGTTAATAAAAGCCAACTAATTGTTGCAATACGAAAAGATTATGTGCGGAATTTTAGCAATTATTGGAAAAGGAAAAGACGAACAAGTTGTAAAACAACTTTCAAAAAGAATGTCACACCGTGGTCCTGATGAAAGTGATATTCGTATAACTGAAAATGGACACATTCTTAGTCATGAACGGTTGTCTATTATTGATTTACATTCAGGTAAACAACCCATAAAAGGCACTTCAACTGCCTATATGGTTCACAATGGCGAAATTTATAATCACCAAATATTGAGAGATGGTGTATTAAAATCGCATACGTTTAAAACCAAATCCGATTCGGAAGTAATAGTTCATCTTTATGAAGAGTTCAAATATGATTTTTTACATTTATTAGATGGCGATTTTGCCTTTGTTGTTATAGATGGGGATGATTACATTGCGGGACGTGACCCACTTGGAGTAAAACCACTTTATTATGGAATGGATGAACGTGGCAGAATGTATTTTGCCTCAGAAATGAAACCTATAGCTGATCAATGCAAAACCTTTTCAACTTTCCCTCCAGGGCATTATTACACTCCCTCAACGGGTTTTGTAAAATATTATAAACCCGCTTACGAAGATTATAAAGTAGCTACAAATGAGCTCGACTTAGATAAATTAAGAGATGCCCTTACAGACGCTACCCGCAAACGACTTATGAGCGATGTGCCCATTGGCGTTTTGCTTTCAGGCGGACTGGATTCATCATTAACTTCGTCTATTGCTTCTCGTTTATTGAAAGAAAAAGGAAAGGAATTACATTCGTTTTCAATTGGGCTTGATGCCAACGCACCTGATGCCTTAGCGGCCAAAAAAGTAGCTGATTTTTTAGGTACAAAGCACCACGAAATTCACTTTACAATAGAGCAAGGTATTGAAATTTTAGATAAACTGATATGGCACTTGGAAACTTACGACGTAACCTCTGTTAGAGCAAGCACACCTATGTATTTTCTGTCCAAAGCTATAACCGATTTAGGTATAAAAGTTGTTCTTTCTGGGGAAGGCGCCGACGAAATTTTTGGTGGCTACTTATATTTTAGAAACGCTCCAACTACTGAAGATTTTCAGAAAGAAACCATTGAAAGGGTTCAAAAATTGTTTACGGCAGATTTGCTCAGGGCAGATAAATCAACTATGGCTCACGGATTGGAAGCACGTGTTCCTTTTTTGGACAAGGCATTTTTAGAGTTAGCAATGACCATAAAACCCGAAGAAAAACAACCCAAGACCTACAACGGAAAAGAAAAATATATTCTCCGAAAAGCTTTTGATACTCCAGACAATCCGTATCTTCCTGATGAAGTTTTATGGCGTCAAAAAGAACAATTTTCGGATGGAGTAGGTTACAATTGGATTGACCAACTGATTGAATACTGTGCATCGCAAGTTACTGACCAACAGTTAGATGACGCTACAATTGAGTTTCCGTACAATACACCAACAACCAAAGAAGCCTATTATTACAGAACTATTTTCAACAAATACTATCCACAAATTAGCGCGGCTCAAACCGTAAGAAAGTGGATACCCAAATGGCAAGAAAATCAAGATCCAAGTGGTAGAGCCAATGCAGCCCATGTACAAGCCGATACAGAAATTGCGAAGGTAACCACAACAGCATAATCGTGAGGTTATATTATGTTTAGTTTGTTTGTTTGAAAACGTTCATCATTTATGGTGGGCGTTTTTTTTGTAACAAAAAAATCAAAAGTTTGGAAAATGTGTAAAATATCGAGTTTTAAAACTTAAATAAGAAAATAGAAAATTCGTGACAAAAATTTCAAATTGATAGTACGAATGACATTGAAATTGAGATATATGTTGCTATATTTGAAACAAATAAAAACTCATGAAAATAATAGCAGTTATTCCTGCCCGATTCGCCTCGAAACGTTTTCCGGACAAGTTAATGCATGACCTTGAAGGTAAAACTGTGATTCTTACAACATACCATGCCGCTGTGGCTACTGCACTTTTTGACGATGTGTTTGTTGTTACTGATTCGGATATTATTTTCAACGAAATTCAATCCAATGGAGGTAAGGCAATAATGAGTGTGAAAGAGCACTTAAGTGGCAGTGACCGCATTGCCGAAGCGGTAGAAAATATGGATGTTGATGTTATAATAAATGTGCAAGGCGACGAACCTTTTATTGAGAAGAGACCACTACAGGAGTTAATAGATGTGTTTAGAAACGATGTTAACAATGAAGTTGATTTGGCATCGCTGATGCGAAATATTACTGATAAAGAAGCTATTGACAACCCCAACAATGTAAAGGTTGTGGTGGACCAAATGGGAAGAGCACTTTATTTTTCGCGCTCTGTAATTCCGTATCCAAGAGATGAAAATGCAGGTGTTAGATATTTTCAACACATTGGTGTTTATGGATTTAGAAAGCAGGCTTTGTTGGATTTTTATGCGTTACCGATGAAATCGTTGGAGGCATCAGAAAAGTTGGAGCAGTTGCGTTATTTGGAATTTGGAAAACATATTCAAATGCTTGAAACAACTCATGTGGGTATTGGTATTGATACTCCTGAAGACTTGGAACGTGCAAGAAAAGTGGTGAGAGAATCACATTAAAAATAATCAAAAAATTATTACTTAAATACTAGTATTGATACTATTGCTATGAAATGTAAACAATTTGTTTAGTATTTAAGAAAATCATTGATTTATGTTGATTTTTAGGCAAAATAAGTTTGATAAAACACGTTGATTTTTAGGTAAATAAATTGGTAAATAGTTCCAAATTTTGGTTTTTAAAGCTTATTTTTGTGTATTAATCTGATATTTTAACTATGAATACCAAGAAATTAACTATTTTCGTTATTGTAATTGCCCTTTTGGGATTGGTGGGTTACCGCATTATTTCAAACCAATCGGCAGATGAAAAAAACAATAAAAAAGGAGATAAAAAACCGCCTATTTCAGTAAATGGTAGTGTAATTTTTGAAGAGGATTACGCTAATAATCTTTCGCTTTCAGGTTCAATTGAAGCAAATGAAAATGTTGAAATTAGAAGTGAAGTATCTGGACTTGTTGAAAAAATTTATTTTACTGAAGGGCAAACGGTTAGTAAAGGTCAAGTATTGGTTAAGGTGAATGATATTGAATTACGTGCCCAATTACTTCAAGCCAAAACCAAACAAAATTTAGCAGCTGAAAACGAACGAAGAGCCAAATTATTACTTCAAAAAGAAGCCATTAGCCAAGAAGAATACGAAATTGCAAGTGCTGAATACCAAAGTTTGATGGCTCAAACACAATTAATTCAGGCGCAATTGTCCAAAACAAGCATAAAAGCTCCGTTTTCGGGTAAAATAGGTTTGCGTAATATTTCACCAGGAACTTACGTAACGCCATCACTTTTAATTACCAATTTAGTTAATATAAGCAAGTTAAAAATCACTTTTTCAATCCCCGAAAAATACGCCTCTCAAATACAAAATAATGCAATAATTACATTTAAAGTGGCTGGTTATACTGATCAATTTTCGGCAAAAATATATGCCATTGAGCCAAGTATAGATAGTGCAACCCGAACCTTACAGGTAAAAGCATTGACAGATAATGCCAATCAAAAACTATATCCTGGTACTTATGCAAATGTTGAATTGCCAATGAATGTAGTGAAAAATGCCATATTAATTCCGTCAGAAGCTGTTATTCCTGTGCAAAATGGCAAAAAAGTATTTGTTTCCAAAAACAATCTCGCCACCGAAGTATTGATAACTACTGATACTAGAACCGAAAAAAGTGTTTTGGTTTTGGATGGATTAAAAAAAGGAGACACTCTAATAACTACTGGAATTATGAGTTTGAAGGCTGAAGATAAAGTGAAAGTGACAATTGTAAAATAGGCATTTTTCAAAAAAAAATATAAATCGATGAGTTTATCAACGTTAAGCATAAAAAGACCCGTACTAACAATTGTATTAAATTTAACTATTATACTTTTTGGTTTTATTGGGTTCAAATTTTTGGGAGTTAGAGAATTTCCATCCATTGATCCAGCTCAAATTTCGGTTAGAACGAATTACACGGGTGCTAATGCCGATATTATTGAATCGCAAATCACCGAACCACTTGAAAAAGCAATTAATTCAATAGATGGAATAAAAAATATTACCTCGTCAAGCAATCAAGGAAGTAGTATTATTACCATCGAGTTTAATTTAGATAAAGATTTAGAAGCAGCTGCCAATGATGTTCGAGACAAAGTTTCGCAGGCAGTACGAAGTTTGCCTGAAGATATTGATTCGCAACCCATTGTATCAAAAGCCGATGCCAATAGCGAAGCAATTATTTCCATGTCAGTACAAAGTACCACTAAAAATGCCTTAGAATTAAGTGATTATGCCGAAAATGTAATTAGCCAACGATTGGAAACCATTCCGGGAGTAAGCGGTGTTCAAATTTGGGGTCAAAAAAGATATGCCATGCGATTATGGATAGACCCTATAAAATTAGCAGCTTATGGTGTTACAGTTGCTGATGTAAGAGCAGCCTTGAGTAGTCAAAACGTTGAACTTCCGTCAGGTAAACTAACAGGAAATACTACCGAACTAACCGTTAAAACAATTGGAAACCTTACTACAGAAAAAGAATTCAATGATATTATCATTCGGTCAGAAAACGATAAAACAGTTCGATTTAGCGATGTTGGAACTGCAACACTAGCTGCCGAAAATATTGAAACCCAAATGACACAATCAGGCAAACCACTTGTAGGTGTGGCCATTGTACCATTGCCAGGAGCCAATTATCTTGAAATATCAGAAGCCTTTTACAAAGTGTTTGACCAATTAAAAAAAGAACTTCCAAAAGATATTGAACTTAACATTGCTATTGATACAACTACTTTTGTAAAAAAATCGGTGACTGAAGTAGTCGAAACATTAGCGATTTCTATAATTTTAGTTATATTAATTATCTACTTGTTCTTTAGAGATTGGGCTATTGCATTCAGACCATTAATTGATATCCCCGTATCGTTAATAGCCACTTTTTTTATTATGTGGTTGTTTGGGTTTTCAATAAACGTATTGACTTTATTAGCGATTGTACTTGCAACAGGTTTGGTAGTTGACGACGGAATTGTAGTAACCGAAAATATTTACAAAAAAGTAGAAGAAGGTATGTCGCCTATTGAAGCTGCAATAAAAGGATCAAATGAAATTTTCTTTGCAGTTATTTCTATTTCAATAACGCTTGCAGCAGTATTTTTACCCGTTATATTTTTAGAAGGATTTGTAGGCAGATTATTTAGGGAATTTGGAATAGTAATTGGAGCTGCGGTGTTAGTTTCTGCCTTTGTTTCGTTAACGCTAACTCCTATGTTGAATGCTTATTTAATGAAAGGTGGCGAACAAAAAAAATCGAAATTTTATATCGCAACCGAGCCTTTTTTTGAAAAATTAAACACCACTTACGAAACAAGTTTAAAACGTTTTTTACCCAAAAAAGGGTATAGTATTGCCATTATTATTGGATGTTTTGGATTGATATTTTTGTTTTTTACTATTTTACAAAGAGAAACGGCTCCGTTGGATGACAGAAGTGGGTTTGTAATGCGAATGTCCACACCAGAAGGAGCTTCGTTTGATTACACCAACCGTTTTATGCAAGAAATATCGCAATTGGTAGATGATTCAATTCCTGAAAAACAAGTTAGTTTAGTGATAACTTCACCAGGATTTGGCGGAACTTCATCTGTTAATAGTGGATTTATTAGAATTTCTTTAAAAAAACCATCCGACAGAAAAAAATCGCAAATGGAAATTGCTGACGCACTAGGAAAATGGGTGAAGAAGTTTCCAGATGCCAAAACATCGGTTATTCAACAACCAACTATTTCAGTAAGTAGAAGAGGAGGATTGCCAATACAATACATTATACAGGCACAAAATTTTGAAAAATTACAACAAAAAATCCCTGTTTTTATGGAGGAGGTAACTAAAAACGAGACCTTTTCAATAGCAGATGTAAATTTGAAATTTAATAAACCCGAAATAAATGTAACCATTAACCGTGAGAAAGCAGAAAGTATGGGGATTTCTGTTTTAGATGTAGCTCAAACACTTCAGTTATCTTTGAGTGGTCAGCGATTTGGTTATTTTATGAAGAACGGAAAACAATACCAAGTTATTGGTCAGTTTGACCAACAAGATCGTTCAAAACCATTGGATTTAACGTCTATGTTTGTACGAAATAAGAAAGGCGAATTAATTCAGATGGACAATGTGGTTGAAATTGAAGAGAAAAGCAATCCACCTCAATTATATCATAACAATAGATACATGTCGGCAACTGTTTCTGCAGGTTTAGCTCCAGGAAAAAGTATTGGTGACGGAATAGAGGTGATGAATGATATTAAAGGACGTGTACTTGACGATACATTTACAACTGATTTAGGTGGTGAGTCACGTGATTTTGTGGAAAGTAGTTCCAATACATCTTTTGCATTTGGATTGGCTTTATTGTTAATCTACTTAATATTAGCAGCTCAGTTTGAAAGTTTTATTGATCCATTTATAATCATTTTGACTGTTCCAATGGCAGTTGCAGGTGCTTTGTTTTCGTTATGGTTGTTTGGTCAAACATGGAATATTTTTAGTCAAATAGGAACTATTATGTTGATTGGTTTGGTTACTAAAAATGGAATATTAATTGTTGAATTTGCCAACCAATTACGTGAGCAAGGAAAACCAAAGCAAGAAGCTATTTTGGAGGCATCTGTTGCCCGATTGCGCCCCATTTTAATGACTAGTTTGGCTATTGCGTTAGGTGCTTTACCAATTGCTTTATCGTTAGGAGCTGCCTCAGCAAGCAGAATGGGAATGGGAGTGGTAATTGTTGGAGGTACTTTGTTTGCTTTGGTATTAACGTTATTTGTAATACCTGCAATTTATTTAATGTGGTCAAAAGCCCGAAAACATCACCCCGAATTTGATCATCTTGAAACCCTTGAAAACTAACATGAAAAAGAATATATCAAAAATAGTAGCATTGTTTTTCTTTGGATTTTTTGCGCATGCACAGGAAATTTTGACTTTGGAAAACGCAATTAAAACAGCTTTAGAAAATAATTACGAAATCAAAATTGCTCAAAATAATACTAAAGTAGGAACAACGAACAATAGCTTTGCTAATGCTGGAATGCTGCCTTCAATTAATGTTAATTTAACCAATAATAATAGCCAGTTAAACACCAAGCAAACTCAAGCTGACGGAACTGTAAGACAATTGGATGGTGCCAAAAACATGAATTTAAGTTTTGGTGTTGGATTGGATTGGACTGTTTTTGATGGACTAAGTATGTTTGCCCGTAAAGAACAATTAAATGTTTTGGAAGCACAAGGTAAAACCGCTTTGCAAGCTACTATTTTATCCAAAATTAGTGAGGTTTATTTAACTTATTTTGACTTAGTTCAACAACAACAAAATTTAGCATCAATTGATACTGCGATTGTAATATCTACCCAAAGAGTAACAACAGCTCAAAACAGGTTTAGTATTGGTAAAGCATCAAAATTAGAAGTACTAAATGCACAAGTAGATTTGAACAGCGATTTGAGTTTACAATTAAAACAAAAAGAGTTTTACCGTATTGCTAAAATTAGAATGAATGAATTGTTAATTCGTGATTTAAAAACCGATTTTCAGGTTGTAAACGAAATTGTTTTAGATCAAAACTTGGATTTTAATGCACTAAAATTGGCAGCCGAATCGCAAAACCCAACCTTGCAAAACCAAATAATTTCAAAAAAAATTGCCGAAATAAACCTAAAACAAGTCAAAGCAAATCGTTACCCAACTGTTCGGTTAACATCAGGTTATAATTTCACTGAATCCGAAGCATCACTTGGGTTTATTACCCAATCGTCGGGCAAAGGATTTGTATATGGCGTTACTGCAACAGTTCCCGTTTTTAATGGTTTTTTACAACATAAAAATGAAAAAGTAGCCAATTATCAAGTTGAAAATGCCAATTGGTTACTTCAGCAACAAAAACTCGCTTTGGAAACTCAGTTAAACACTTTGTTTACAAGTTACCAAACAAATAATGAATTGGTTAAAATTGAAGCCAAAAATGTTGAAATTGCCAAACAAAATTTAGATATCACCTTGGCAAAATTTAAAATTGGTACCATCACTACAATTGAATTTAGAACTGCACAACAAAATTTTGTTGAAGCCAATTTGCGTTATGCTACAGCACAATACCAAACCAAAATTTCCGAAATTAATTTAAATGAATTAGCTGGAGTTTTGCAATTAAAGTAAACTGATTTTATTTTAGTAGGTATTATTTAGTATGCACTTCAATCACCTCATTTACACGTGTTGTGTAGCATTTTGACAATTTTTCTTGTTTCATTTTCCATTGTCGGTCTAGGGATTGATTTCCGAATTTTACTTTGTTTTTACCAAAACTTTTATTCAAATTATCCACTACCGACATCAAGGGCTGGTGTTTTGGGTTTGACGAACTAAATAAGGATAGTTGCGTTTCATTATTTGGTGTAAGCCCCATAACAATTACGCCTGCTTTTTTATAGTGGTACCCTTCTCTAAATATTGCTTTAAGGGCTAGTTGGGCATAATGGTTTAATTCAATAGTTGAGTTAGTAGGAAAATCTGTAGTAATTACAATGTTTCGGGCATATTGTGGCTGATCCTTCCGGAAATAGTTGGTACGTACAAACACCATAATCATGTTACATTGACTATTTTGACGTCTTAATTTCTCCGAACATGAAGCAGTGAAAGTAGCAATTCTTTCGGCAATATCCTCTAATTTTATCATTGGTTTTTCAAAAGATCGGGTAGTGGCAATCATTTTTTTGTTTTTAGGAACTTCTAAATTTAGAGTTTGCTTTCCTTCCAATTCGTGTTTTAGTCTAAGTCCTACAACAGCCATTTCTTTTCGTACCAAGTCATCGGGAAGTTCTGTAAATTGATATGCGTTCAAAATATTTTTGGCTTGCAATCGTTTGGCGTGTTTTCTGCCAATACCCCAAACATCTTCAATTTTAGTCCATTTTAATGCTTTAATTCGTTTTTCGTCGGTGTCAATTACATACACACTTTTGGTTTTTTCGGGGAATTTTTTCGCAATTTTATTAGCAACTTTAGCTAATGCTTTGGTAGGAGCAAACCCAACACTAATTGGGATTCCGGTATTTTTGGTAACCGTTTTTTGGATGTCAAGTCCGTAATCATCCAAATTATACAAATCAAAACCATTAAATTTTAAAAAAGCCTCGTCAATACTATAAATTTCAATATCAGGCGAGTAGGTAGATAGAGTATTCATAACCCTACTGCTCATATCGCCATACAAAGCATAGTTTGATGAATAAACAAACACATTATTGTCTTCAAATAATTTTTTAAACTCAAATGCGGGCGCACCCATCGGGATGCCTAAAGCTTTGGCTTCGTTGGATCGTGCAATTACACAACCATCATTATTGGACAGTATAACTACTGGTTTACCAATCAAATGTGGTTCAAATACTCTTTGACAAGAGGCGTAAAAATTATTACAATCGACTAAAGCAAACATTAATGAATTACGATTTTTTAGTTAAAATGATTTAATGCTGTGCATCACAATACCCCAAATCATAAGCTCGTTTTCTTCGGTTACTTTTATGGGTTGATACGCTTCGTTTTCGGCTACTAACCAAACGCTATCTTTTTCAATTTTTATTCGTTTCACAGTAAATTCACCATCAATTTGACAAATAGCAATTTTACCATCTTGTGGGGCTAAACTTTTATCAATCACCAACAAATCACCATCAAAAATACCCGCATCTTTCATGGAATGACCTTTAACTTTGGCAAAAAAAGTACTGTCACGGTGCTTAATTAAATGCTTGTTTAGGTCAATTGTCAATTCAATAAAATCATCGGCAGGCGAAGGAAATCCGGCGCTAATACCTACATCAACAAAAGGTAAATCCAACTTTGTTGAAAAGTCAGGAGCATAAAATTCAAATAATTTGGTGGTGTGGAGGGATCGTAACTTCATGTTTAATTTCATTTCCTTACAAAGTTAGTAAACTACAAAAGCAAAAATACAAATGTTGATAAATTTATCCGCTTTTTTAATCAAAACAGCACAATTAAATAACTAATAGGTAACTTCAATCAATTACTACTAAAAATAGTAATAACCCGCCTACCATTTTCTTTACTATTAAATTTTTGTATTTAATAAATAATCATTACTTTTGCAGTCCAAAATGCAGAGTAGAGTTTCGTTTGGAAATCAATAATTTAAGTAAAAACACTTTTGTTTTTCTATCGCTTAAAGAAACTCAAGGAAAACAAAATACAAATTTTTTATCAGCATGTCTGAATTAAACAAAGAACAACAGGATTTTTTAGCAGGTTTTAACTGGCACAACTACGCAGAAGGAATTGATGCAGTTGACGAAAAAAACTTACAAGAGTTTGAAGATTTAGTTACTAAAACTTTTATCTCTACAGATCAAGAAGAAGTAGTTGAAGGTGTAGTTGTAAGAATTACAGATAGAGACGCTATTGTTGACATCAACGCTAAATCGGAAGGGGTTATTTCATTAAACGAATTCCGTTACAATCCAAATTTAAAAGTAGGTGATAAAGTTGAAGTGCTTATCGACATTCGTGAAGATAAAACAGGTCAATTAGTATTATCTCACAGAAAAGCTAGAACTATCAAATCATGGGATAGAGTTATTTCTGCAAACGAAACTGGCGAAATTGTTACAGGTTTTGTTAAATGTAGAACTAAAGGTGGTATGATTGTAGATGTTTTCGGTATCGAAGCATTCTTACCAGGTTCACAAATTGATGTGAAACCAATCCGCGATTACGATGTATATGTAAACAAAATGATGGAATTTAAAGTTGTGAAAATTAATCACGAATTTAAAAACGTTGTAGTTTCTCATAAAGCACTTATCGAAGCAGATATTGAAGTACAGAAAAAAGAAATTATCGGTCAATTACAAAAAGGACAAGTATTAGAAGGTGTGGTTAAAAACATTACTTCTTATGGTGTTTTCATCGATTTAGGTGGCGTTGACGGATTAATCCACATTACAGATCTTTCTTGGTCAAGAATCAATCACCCAAGTGAAGTTCTTGAATTAGATCAAAAATTAAACGTTGTAATCCTTGATTTCGATGACGAAAAAACAAGAATTCAATTAGGATTGAAACAATTAAACGCACACCCATGGGATGCTCTTGGAGCTGACCTTAAAGTAGGTGACAAAGTAAATGGTAAAGTAGTAGTTATTGCTGATTACGGTGCATTTATTGAAGTTGCTGAAGGTGTTGAAGGTTTAATTCACGTTTCTGAAATGTCATGGTCAACTCATTTACGTTCTGCTCAAGATTTCGTAAAAGTTGGAGATGTTGTTGAAGCAGTTGTTTTAACACTTGACAGAGACGACCGTAAAATGTCATTAGGTATCAAACAATTAACGCAAGATCCTTGGACAGATATTACAGCTAAATACCCAGTTGCATCAAGACACACAGGTATTGTTAGAAACTTTACAAACTTCGGAATTTTCGTAGAATTAGAAGAAGGAATTGACGGATTAGTTTACATCTCAGACCTATCTTGGACTAAGAAAATCAAACACCCATCAGAATTTGTAAATGTTGGTGATAAATTAGACGTAGTAGTATTAGAATTAGATGTTGACGGACGTAAATTATCTTTAGGTCACAAACAAACAACTGACAATCCTTGGGACAAACACGAAGATGCTTTCGCTGTAGGAACTATCCACAACGGAACTATTGCAGAGATTGTTGATAAAGGTGCTACTGTTGACTTCGGTGACGATGTAGTTGCATTTATTCCAACTCGTCATTTAGAAAAAGAAGACGGTAAAAAATTGAAAAAAGGCGACGTTGCCGATTTCAAAGTTATCGAATTCAACAAAGAATTTAAACGTGTAGTTGCTTCTCATACAGCAATTTTCCGTGAAGAAGAAGAGAAAAACGTTAAAGCTGCTTCAGACTCTGTAGCTGCTTCAAACAGTAACAATCAAGCTTCAACTTTAGGAGACAACAATGATATTCTTGCTGAATTAAAAGCAAAAATGGAAAAAGGAGGAAACTAGTAGTTCACTCACTTCTAAATAATAAAAGCTTCACAGCAATGTGAAGCTTTTTTTTTGTTTTTTATTAGAAGCACCCAACACCGTTCCAATAGCCATTTTGTCCTGCTGTTCGCTATATCTCTTGCTCCGCTGCCGCTACACAAGAGGATATCGCTTCCATCAGGGCTACACTTGTCGTTTTGTTTTCAGAAGCTATTTTATTGAAAGTTTATTAGGTTTATTTAAAGGTTTATTGAGTTAATTGCGGATGCGTTGTTGAAAGTTACCGATGCGTTGTTGAAAGTTAACGATGCGTTGTTGAAAGTTAACGATGCGTTATTGAAGATTACCGATGCGTTGACCTCTCCTAAAATTACTTGACACATTTTATCGTATAGTGCCCCCGAAGCTTCGGGATTCTTTTGGAATCTAATTCTAAGTTTGTTGGCTTTGAGTGCTTCAGGCAACTAAATAGGCTCTTGAAGCCACCATAGCTTTATTTATATCAAAAACATAAGGATTCGTACAACATTTAAATCTCAATATAGATGTTAGCTATGCTTTATTACTTTTTCAAACGTTTAATGTCTTCCTCTATTTCTTTTAAACTTTGTTCTCTTTCAATTTTGGATTGTTCAATGCTGAATTTTTTAAACTCATTTTCTGATTTATCTATTGCGATTTGATGGGAAATAGTTCCGGCATGTGTTAAGATTTCTCTTCCATTTAATTGCAACAAACTGTCTAATCTATCAATCCAATCGTTCATGTACATAGGCGTTTGTTGTTGTGCCATTGTCTCGGCAAAAGCTAAATATTGTTCTACCAAAAGCCCTAACAACTTCATTTCGTCTTCGTTCAAGTAGTTTTTGGCTACACTAACTTCTTGTTTTTGAATGTTTTTAGAAGTTTTTTTATCATATGACAGCATTCCCATCAAAGGCAAACTGGCATCCACTCGTCTGAAAACCAACTCTGCTGCTGTGTTTTGTGAAATTGCCCAAAGTAATTTGTTTTGTGTTTTTTTGAAAAATAAAATTGTTTTTTCGTCTTTTGGGTCATAATCAATGCTTGTTGTGTAAATGTCTTTTATTTTTTGATAAAAGAATTTTTCAGACAAACGAATCTCACGAATGCGGTTTTGCAATTCGTTGAAATAATTCATGGATGTGCCTTGTTTAAAACGGTCGTCATTTAAAGTAAAACCTTTGATGATGTATTCTTTTAAACGTTGCGTTGCCCAAATACGAAATTGTGTGCCTTGTTGCGATTTCACACGATACCCTACTGATATGATTACATCGAGGTTGTAGTGTTCTACATCTCTTTCAACTTGTCGATTACCTTCTAATCGAACTAGTCGGAAATTCCGACGTGTTAAAATTTCATTCAATTCACCTTCTTTGAAGATGTTTCCAATATGCTCGGTAATGGTACTTCTACCTTTACCAAATAACAACGCCATCTGGTCTTGTGTTAACCAAACCGTTTCTTCCTCTAAGCGCACATCTACTTTAATGCTGCCTTCATGGTTTTGATAAATGAGTATTTCGCCTGTGTTCATATTTTTATTTTTTTGTCATTCCGTCGCAAGAGAAACGTCAGTGGTCTGTGATTTTCTTTGTCATTCCGACGCTAGGAGGAATCGCATTAGTTATTCTCGTTATGTGTTACCTCCTTCGTCGGAATGAACGCTGAACGGGAATATCTTTGTTAATCTGTTTTACTTAATTACATTGTTCATAGACATGCAAAATTAATTCATATTATGATTTAACAAATACATCATTTAAAAATTCGAAATTTTCATTAAATGAACGTATCAAATTTAGTTTTTTTTCTCTACGCCAACCTTTAATTTCTTTTTCTCTTGCTATAGCTTGTTGCACCCATGTAAACTTTTCATAATAAACTAAAAACTCTAAGTTATATTTGGAAGCAAAAGTTTTGTTTCCATTTTTTATATTATTACAATGTTCAGTTAATCTTCTTGGCAAATCATTTGTCATTCCAACATAAAATGTAGAACGATATTTATTTGTTATTATATAAACATAATCATTGTTGTCCGATTAAAAATTTTAATCTAATTTTAAAGTTATGATTACGAACTGTTTAACTACTTAAATTATATTTCGCCTTATTTTTTAATGTGATGCAATCAAATGAAAAATTTTGCCACGGATGTCACGGATTTTGCGGATTATAACGGATAAAATCTGTGAAATCTGTGAAATCTGTGGCAAAAAAAGCAGGCTTAAAATTTCATTTGATTTTTATCGGACAATAATGATTAAAAATATTTATTAACGATGTAGAATTTTTACTACGCAAATCGCGCAGAATTTGTGCTGAAAAACTATTGGTCAAGTAGCGCACTATCCCGAATAGCTCCCACCCTAAAGGGGGAGCTGATGGGACGTTATTTTTGAGATTAAAAAATCGCTGTTATTTCTGTTTCAGTGCTTTGAAGCTGGACTGGTTACTTTGAAAAAACGGGATTGGGTGCGTGTAATTAAAATCTGTTTCGTTAAAAGGTGGTATTTAACGAAAGTGACAAGCCGGTACTTTCGGGAACAAACCTACATACACCGCCTACACATACTAATCCGCCACGTTGACGGCCGTAATTTAGGGCAATTCGGGTTGAGTTTTTACGGAACGAACCTCCAATATTGTAGTAATGGTGTCTTTTTTCAGGATCAGAGTTGCCGTAATTGTACATGTCCATTACAAACATTGAAAATTTTGAATTTAAGTTAAATTCGGCTGTGGCGCTTGCCCAATTTTTTTTGTCGGCATCGGCCCACATGTGCTCAGCTTGTAGTCGTACTGATTTGGATGTGTTGAACTTATAGGTTGCGTCGGCTCCAACAATATTGGTTTTAACGATTTCGCCACCTTCAAGGAATTTTTTGTTATAATATTGATTGATGTACACAAAATTTCCTGACCATTTGTTGGTAATTTTTTTGGTTATTTCGATATTGTAATCTGAAAAATATTTTTCGCCAAATCCAAAAAAGTCTGTTTTGTAATCTCCTGGGTAAAAATTATATTTTCCTGATAAGTTATTCCACGACGCCATGTTTACGGCGATTTTTGTTCCGTATTTACCTCCTAGTTTTGTTCCTTTTTCAAAGTTGTAAAAGAAATCGAATTGTCCCCCAATTTCGCCTGATTTTAAAATGTTTGGATCAGGAAAATCGACTCTGGATTGGGCCTGAAAAACATAAATGTTTGCCAAATTATAATGATGTTGCTTGGTTAAAGCTGGCACATAATTCATTATTTTATCATTGTAGTTAAAACTTGAAGAGCCACCATTTTGTGAGTATAATTCAGGTTTTCTTTCCGAATAGAAACTCATGTTTTCCATTCGACGAACGTTAGCATCAAAGCCCATTCCTTTTTTGGAAAATCCAAAGTTTACCAATAAAGCGTTACCTGGTTTTACAAAATTATTATCGGGTTGGTTGATGACAATAATGGCATCGTCAGATTTGTAATTAAATTCAGAATTTAGGTAAAATGATTGGTGCGAAAAATTAACACGTGCAGCGAAAGCATTGGTTAAATCTGGAAAGTTTTGATTTACAATTTCCATTTTTTCATCGCGTCCAACATAGGTTAAACCTAATGAAATTTCTGATTCGGTAAATTTTAAAGCGTCGGTTAAAATAAATTCGGAGTCAAAACCATACACGGATCCTTTTGACACATCAAAACCTGTTCTTTGTTGGCCATAAAGTCCTTTTAAAGTAATTGAATTTGTTGGTTTATACACAACTCTTCCGCCTCTAAGCGAATTGTTTATGCCTAAAGGTCGGTCCTCCCAGCCTCTTAAAAGCATGCCGCTTCCAAACTGTTCGTAAAAATAACCTGCAGTTATTTCAATTTTTTTGGTTTTAAATTGTACAAAATAGGTGGCTAAATTGGTTCCTTTTAATTTAGGGTTATAATTTAATAACGCATCAGACTCGTAACCTTCTGCTTGTACTCCAGCCGACCATTTATCATAATTATAATTTAAAAACAAATAACTATTGGATCTGATAGGGTTGTTAGGTTGTTGAATGTTAAGTCCTGTATCGTTTAAATACCATTGTGAATTTGACTCAAAACCTCCATAAAAAGCACCCTTTTTTTCTTGAGAGTTAGCAAAAAAAGCAGAGAAAAAAGCAAGTAAAAAAGTAATTTTTTTCATTTTTATAAGGATTTAAGTTTTGCCAATAATTCGTTTTCAATACCTGGTACATACCCGTTTTGAATGTGGACTATGGTGCCATTTTTTACAACAATTGTATAAGGAATATTGACAATAGAGAGTGCACGTTTAAAATCTTGATTAACATCCAAAAGCACTTTATACAACCAGCCCTTACCGTTAACAAGAGGTTTTACACGTTTTTGAGTACGTGAATCATCAGTAGAAACAGCAATTATTTCAAAATTTACAGTTTTCTTCCATTCGTCTTGTAAGTCATTTAACTCGTCCAACTCATTAATACAAGGCGCGCACCACGAAGCCCAAAAAGAAAAAATGTATAGTTTATCTTTTTCAAGGAATGCCTCTTTTAGGTTAAACGATTCATTGTTAATGTCTTTTAAAGAAATATTTGGTAGTTCTTTTTGTGAAAAAGCAAAATTCACACATAATAAAGCCAAAAAGATGTATTTTTTCATAATCAAAAAATTTATATGCAAATAAATAAAAAAAAGAGCGATATTAATAAAAAATTTTGTTTTTTTGTTCTACTAACTATTTTAAAATGAATATTATGAAACAATTACGCATTCTGATGTTGTTTATTACAACAATTACATTATTCTCATGTTCTTCTGGTTCAGAAGAAGGAAGTGGAACTACAGGTGATGGTTACACATCGTTAACATTGTCAAGCACCAAAACAACTATTAGTGCTGGAGAGTCCGTGACTTTTGTAGCAAAAGCAAATAATGTAAGTAACGTATCAACCCAAGCTAAATTTTACGTAAACGGAACTTTACAAACAGGTAATATTATACAAATGAATACAGCGGGAACATTTGATGTATATTCAACTTATGTAAATTCAAGTAATACAACGCTAACTTCCAACACTATTCAAATTAAAGTGCTTACCCCAGTTAATTTTACAAAAAGAGTACTTATTGAAGACTTTACAGGTACTTGGTGCGGTTGGTGTCCTAGAGTTTCTTTCGGTATAGAACAAGTAAAAGCTGAAACTTCAAATGCAGAAATAGTAGCTATTCATCAAGGAAATGATCCTTACAATATTAGTACTGGAACCTACAGCGTATCAGGATTTCCAACAGCAAACCTAAACAGAACTACTACTTGGACCTACCCAGAGCCAAGCAATGTTGGTCAAGCAGTTGCACTTACAACTGGTGTTAATCCAAAACTTGGAGTTGCTATAACTTCAACACTAACAAACGGAACAATCTCTGCCGATGTAAAAGTTAAATTTGGTTTTGATTTTTCTAATATTAAACTAGTAGTGTATGTTGTAGAAAACGGATTAATCTATAATCAAACAAACTATACTACGTACTACGGTGGCGGATCAACAATTGCAAATTTTGAGCATAACCACGTATTAAGAAAAGTTGTAACAAATATTTCGGGTGATGCAATCACAGGAAACACAAATTATAACGATCAATACAGTAAAACCTTTACAATTCCAGTTCCGTCAAGTGTAGCTAACACAGCTAAGTTAGACATTGTTGCTTTTGTAATTGATGAAACAGGTAGAGCTATAAATGTAAGAACAGGTGCTGTTGGAACTACTCAAACATTTGAACAATTATAAAAAAAACACTATTTTTCACAAAAACCGCAAGTCACTTTGCGGTTTTTTATACTAAAAAAATGAAAAAATCAATCTTATTTTTTATCGCATTTTCAACTTTTTGCATAGCACAAAATAACACTATGTACACCGATCAAATAAACACATTACTAAACAATTGGCACAAAGATGCAGCTGATGCCAATTTCAAAAATTACTTTAATGCATTAACAGACGACTCCATTTTTATTGGTACCGATGCCACCGAAAATTGGAATAAAACTCAATTTGAAGCTTTTGCTAAACCGTATTTTGACAAAGGAAAAGCTTGGAACTTTACCTCATTACAACGTAATATCTATTTTTCTAATGACAGCTCAATGGCTTGGTTTGACGAGTTACTTTCAACTCAAATGAAAATTTGCCGAGGAAGTGGTGTAGTGATAAAAACCGAAAATGGCTGGAAAATTAAACATTATGTGCTTTCTATGACTATTCCAAACGATAACACAGACGAAGTTGTAAAAATAAAAGCGCCGATTGAAGATAATATTTTAAATACCCTGAAAAAATAAATTTAAGTTAATAATTTATACTGATTTCCATTTTTTAAAAGTAAAAAACCCAACATCTCTAAATTATGCCAAATACACTTATAAATTAGTAACCCCTTTTATAATTAAACATTTTATCTTAACTTTGCACCCAACTCTTCCATTTAGAGTTAACAACATATTTCTCACTTAAACGTTTATAGCATGCAACTGTACAACACCTTAAGCGCAGAAGAAAGAGCCGAGCTGATTGATCAAGCGGGCAAGCAACGACTTACGTTGTCTTTCTATGCGTATGCCAAAATTGAAGACCCTAAAAAATTTAGAGACGATCTATTCCTAGCATGGAACCCCCTTGATGCTCTTGGTCGAACGTATGTAGCCCACGAAGGAATCAACGCACAAATGAGTGTTCCTGCCGAAAATATTGAGGCTTTTCGCGAAACGTTAGAAGCCTATTCTTTTATGCGTGGCATTCGGTTGAATGTGGCGGTTGAACAGGACGATCACTCGTTTTTAAAGCTAACCGTAAAAGTACGACATAAAATTGTTGCCGACGGATTGAATGACGAAACGTTTGATGTAACCAATATTGGTGTGCATTTGAAAGCAAAGGAATTCAACCAAATTTTAGAAGACCCAAACACCATTGTAGTCGATTTTAGAAATCATTACGAAAGCGAAATCGGACATTTTAAAGGAGCTATAACGCCAGATGTAGAGACTTTTAGAGAAAGTTTACCCAAAATTAACGAACAATTACAAAACTTTAAAGAAGATAAAAACCTGGTTATGTATTGCACAGGCGGCATTCGTTGCGAAAAAGCTTCGGCCTATTTTAAACATCAAGGTTTTAAAAATGTATTCCAATTGGAAGGCGGAATCATCAATTATGCCAAACAAATACACGATGAAAATTTAGAAAGTAAATTCATTGGTAAAAACTTTGTGTTTGATCACCGCTTAGGGGAACGAATTACAAATGATATTGTTTCGCAATGCCACCAATGCGGACAACCATGCGACAATCACACTAACTGTTCAAACGACGGTTGCCATTTATTATTTATTCAATGTGACCAATGCAAAGCCGCTATGGAAAATTGTTGTTCCTCAGAATGTCAAGAAATTACCCATTTACCTTTAGCCGAACAAGTTAAATTGCGTCGTGGAAAACAAGTAGGTAATAAAGTCTTTCGCAAGGGAAAATCTGAAAAGTTAAAATTCAAACATTCAGGTGAACTTTCAGACACAGCTTTGGCTACAGCCACAAAAACAAACGACATTCGTCAAAAAATAAAAGTAAAGAAAATACTTATTGGTAAAGCCGAACATTATTATGTAAAAGCGCAAGTAGGACTTTTTATAGTAGAAAATAACGAATTAAATAGTGGCGATACAATTTTAATTTCTGGACCTACTACAGGAAACCAAGAATTAATTTTAGATAAAATGTTGGTCAACGGTCACGAATCTGATAAAGCAAAAATGGGTGATAAAGTAACTTTTATGGTGCCATTTAGAGTTAGATTGTCTGACAAATTATTTAAAATTTTAGCGTAACTATTTTAAAAAATCAACTTTAAAAAATCCAAAATTTCAACTGTTTTTTCAGTCTTGGAATTTTGGATTTTTTTATTGGAATTTATTTTTTAAAAATACTATCTTTACAAATTAATCGTTTTATGAATTTAAATTGCTTTTTTGCAATACTACCTATATAATTATGGCATGTACAAGTTGTTCAACTTCTGATGGTGGTGCACCAAAAGGTTGTAAAAATAATGGGACTTGCGGCACCGATAGCTGCAATAAATTAACAGTCTTTGATTGGCTTTCAAACATGAATTTACCAAACGGTGAAAAACCTTTTGATTGTGTTGAAGTACGTTTCAAAAACGGACGAAAAGAATTTTATCGAAATACTGAAAAACTAACGCTAAGCATAGGCGACATTGTTGCTACAGAAGCTTCGCCAGGGCATGACGTTGGAATTGTAACTTTAACAGGGGAATTGGTTAAGGTACAAATGAAGAAAAAAAGCGTGAATCATTTGAGTCCTGAAATTACTAAAATTTACCGAAAAGCATCGCAAAAAGATATTGATATTTGGAGCGAAGCCAGAGATAAAGAAGAACCAATGAAAGTAAAAGCAAGAGAACTTGCAATAGCTTTAAAACTGGAAATGAAAATTTCTGATATTGAATTTCAAGGCGATGGATCAAAAGCCATTTTTTATTATACCGCAAATGACCGTGTAGATTTTCGTCAATTGATTAAAGAGTTTGCACAGGTATTTAAAACCCGAATTGAAATGAAGCAGGTTGGATTTCGTCAAGAGGCTTCTCGCTTGGGCGGAATTGGATCTTGCGGAAGAGAATTGTGCTGTTCCACTTGGTTAACCGATTTTAGAAGTGTAAATACTTCAGCTGCGCGTTACCAACAATTGTCATTAAATCCTCAAAAATTGGCAGGACAATGTGGTAAATTAAAATGTTGTTTGAATTATGAATTAGACACTTACCTTGATGCACTGAAAGATTTTCCAGATTTTGAAACCAAATTACAAACCGAAAAAGGTGATGCTATTTGTCAAAAACAAGATATTTTTAAAGGCTTAATGTGGTTTGCTTACACCAATAATTTTGCTAGCTGGCATGTACTAAAAATTGATCAGGTTAAAGAAATTATTGACCAAAATAAACAAAAAATTAAAGTTACCTCTTTGGAAGATTTTGCAATTGAAATTGTTACCGAACAAGAAACAACCTTTAGCAATGCAATGGGGCAAGAAAGTTTGACACGTTTTGACCAACCAAAAAGAAAAAAACCGAACAATAACAGAAACAAAAAACCTAATCAAAACCCAAACAATCAACCAAAAATAGCCAACGAAAACAGAGCGCCACAAGAAAACAAAGCTCCAATCGCTAACCCTAATGCAAATCCAAATCAAAACAACAGAGGAAATGCTAACAATAATAACAGAAACAACAAAAACAGAAACAATAAAAAACCAGCCGATAAAAGACCTATAATCATTAAAAAAAATGAAGACCCTAAATAGTTTACTTTACCTTTTTGTAATTATTACGCTTATTTCTTGCGACAAAAATCGGGTTTTTGATGAATATAAATCCGTTGGAAACGCATGGAACAAAGACAGTATCGTATCTTTTGAATTGCCCCAATTGGACGCATCAAAAAAATACAATTTGTTTGTTAACATTAGGGATAACAATGATTTCCCGTTTAACAATCTGCATTTAATTGTTTCTTTGGAACAACCAAATAAAGAAATTTTAATTGATACACTGGAATACCAAATGGCAAATCCAGACGGAACTCTCCTTGGCGAAGGGTTTTCGGACATTAAAGAAAATAAATTATTTTTTAAACAAAATACATCCTTTACTCAAAAAGGAATATATAAAATAAACATCAAACACGCCGTTAGACAAACAGGTAAAATTGTAGGCGAAAAAGAACTTAAAGGAGTAACTGAAGTGGGGTTTAGAATCGAATCTATAGAAAAATAATTATGGCACAAAAAAAGACTACACAAAAAAATACAGTTGTAAAAGACATTAAATACTACCAAAAGAAATTTTGGAAACTGTTTTTTTATACACTTGGAGGCGTATTTTTGTTCTTCTTATTCGCCTCGTGGGGCTTGTTTGGAGCAATGCCTTCTTTTGAAGATCTTGAAAATCCCGAATCCAATTTAGCTACAGAAATCATTTCATCTGACGGGGTAGTTTTAGGAAAGTTTTACAACGAAAACAGAACCGCAATTAAATACAAAGACCTTCCAAAACATTTAGTTGACGCTCTAGTATCAACCGAAGACGAACGTTTTTATGAGCATTCAGGTATTGATGCCAAACGTACATTTGGCGCCGCACTTCAATTAGGCTCAAACGGTGGAGCTAGTACTCTTACTCAACAATTAGCCAAACTATTATTTCATGGTGAAGGGTCTAAATTTTTACCTTTCAGAATTGTTCAAAAAGCCAAAGAATGGATTATTGCAATCCGATTGGAAAGACAATATACTAAAAATGAAATCATTGCGCTATATTTCAATCAAGTTGACTTTGTTAACGGTGCCGTAGGAATTCGTTCAGCAGCAAAAGTGTATTTTAACAAAGAACCCCGCAACTTAACCATTGAAGAAAGCGCACTTTTAGTGGGAATGCTAACAAACCCTTCACGTTTTAACCCAAACCGTTTTCCCGAAAGAGCCTTAACAAGAAGAAACATTGTACTTGGGCAATTGGTACGAAACAATCATCTTGAAAAAGAAGCCAAAGAATTACTAGAAAAAAAACCAATCAAACTCAACTTTCACCCAGAAAGTCACTTGGACGGTACCGCAACTTATTTCAGAGAATACCTGCGCGATTTTATGAAAAATTGGGTAAAAGAAAACAAAAAACCCGATGGCGAAGACTACGATATTTATGGTGATGGCTTAAAGATTTACACCACCATTGACTCCAAAATTCAGGAACATGCCGAAGAAGCTGTAACTGAACACATGAAAAACCTGCAACAAGAATTTTGGATCCAACAAAAAGGTAATAAAAACGCTCCTTTTGTTAACATTACCGATGCCGAAACAGATAAAATCATCAAACAAGCAATGAAAAATTCTGAACGTTGGCGCATTCTTAAAGCCGACGAAAAAACAGACGAAGAAATTATTGCCTCGTTTAGTAAAAAAACAAAAATGACCGTGTTTACCTGGAAAGGTGAACGCGACACCATTATGACACCGCTTGACTCCATAAGATATTACAAACATTTTCTTCAAGCAGGACTCATGTCAATGGAACCACAAACCGGACATGTAAAAGCATGGGTGGGAGGTATAGACTACAAATATTTTCAGTACGATCACGTAGGGCAAGGCGCACGACAAGTTGGCTCAACCTTCAAGCCGTTTGTTTATGCAACAGCCATTGAACAATTAAATATGTCACCATGCGACACAATCATTGACGGCCCTTTTATGATACGAAAAGGACGCCACCACGTTACCGAAGACTGGGAACCAAGAAACTCCGACCAAAAATACCGTGGAATGGTTTCATTAAAACGCGCATTGGCAAACTCAATCAACACCATTTCTGCAAAATTAATTGACAAAACAGGACCCGAAGCAGTTGTTGAAATGACCCACAAACTCGGAGTAACCTCCGAAATCCCTGTGCAACCTTCCATAGCCCTTGGAGCCGTTGACATCACAGTGCACGACATGGTAGCCGCCTATAGCACTTTTGCAAATAAAGGAGTGTACATTAAACCACAATTTATAGCCCGAATTGAAGACAAAAACGGCGCCGTAATTTACGAACCAATACCCGAATCGCACGACGTACTTAACCCAGACATTGCCTATGCAGTAATTAAACTCCTTGAAGGCGTTACCGAAGGAGGTAGTGGCGAACGACTACGTACCGAAGGCGGAGGTAGCGGTGACAATCGCTGGACAGGGTACCCATATATGTTTAAAAACCCAATTGCAGGTAAAACAGGAACCACCCAAAACCAATCAGACGGATGGTTTATTGGCATGGTGCCCAACCTTGTAACAGGCGTTTGGGTCGGTTGCGAAGACCGTTCCGCCCGCTTCAAAAGCATCACCTACGGACAAGGAGCTACAGCAGCATTACCCGTTTGGGGCTACTTTATGGAAAAATGTTACGAAGACAAAGACCTCCAAATTTCCAAAGATCCTTTTGAAAAACCAGAAAACTTTGCCATAAAAGTCGATTGTTGGGAACCCGTAAAATCAGCAAAACCAGTCGATTCTTTAAACATTGAAGAAGAACAAAATACAGATGAATTTGAATTATAATTTGAAGCCAATCCAGCTATTCGTTCCAAGCTTTTGATTTTTTTTCTGTTTTTCTATTGACCAAAAAGGAGCTTCCGTTGGTCGCTCTTTTTGTTCAAGAAAAACAAGAAAAAAATCAAAAGGCTTTCCACTTTTATCTGGGCTAAAACGAAAACAAACATAAAACATACAAACGATGATCAACAAAACTGTACCATCTGTCCAAGAAGCACTTCAAGGAATTGAAAACAACATGACCATCATGTTGGGCGGATTTGGACTTTGCGGAATACCCGAAAATTCCATAGCACAACTCGTAACCAAAAAAACAAACAACCTAACCTGCATATCCAACAATGCAGGAATAGACAACTTTGGACTCGGTTTACTTTTGCAACAAAAACAAATCAAAAAAATGATCTCCTCTTACGTTGGAGAAAACGCCGAGTTTGAACGTCAAATGCTCTCAGGTGAACTTGATGTGGAGCTCATCCCACAAGGAACCCTTGCCGAACGTTGCCGCGCAGCACAAGCAGGAATCCCCGCTTTTTTTACCCCAGCAGGCTTTGGGACAGAAGTAGCAATTGGCAAAGAAACACGCGAATTTAACGGAAAAATGCACGTAATGGAACACGCCTTCAAAGCCGACTTCGCCATTGTCAAAGCATGGAAAGGCGACACCGCAGGAAACCTCATCTTTAAAGGAACCGCCAGAAACTTCAACCCCTGCATGGCAGGTGCTGCCAAAATAACCATTGCCGAAGTAGAAGAATTACTCCCGGCAGGCGCACTAGACCCAAACGAAATTCACATTCCCGGAATTTTAGTACAACGTATTTTTCAAGGAGAACATTTTGAAAAAAGAATAGAGCAAAGAACCGTTCGACAAAAATAATTTGAACATTTTCAAATTTGAAAATCAGAAATGACAAAGACAATAAATTTTCAAATTTCTAAAATTATATCTTCTTCAAAGAAGGCTTAATTTTTAAATTTTCAAATCATCAAATCATTAAACCAAATAGTATGTTATCAAAAGAAGATATAGCTAAAAGAATAGCAAAAGAAGTAAAAGACGGATACTACGTAAACCTCGGTATAGGCATACCAACCTTAGTTGCCAACTATGTTCGTACCGATATTTCGGTTGAGTTTCAATCAGAAAATGGTGTGCTCGGAATGGGGCCTTTCCCATTTGAAGGAGAAGAAGATGCCGACCTTATCAATGCAGGAAAACAAACCATCACCATGCTACCAGGCGCAAGCTTGTTTGACTCCGCATTTAGTTTCGGGATGATACGTGGGCAACACGTGGACTTAACCATACTTGGTGCCATGGAAGTTGCCGAAAATGGCGACATTGCCAACTGGAAAATTCCAGGTAAAATGGTGAAAGGAATGGGCGGCGCCATGGACCTTGTTGCCTCAGCTGAAAACATAATTGTTGCCATGATGCACGTAAACAAAGCCGGCGAAAGCAAAATACTAAAAAAATGTACCTTGCCACTAACAGGCGTTGGCTGCGTAAAAAAAGTAGTAACCGAATTGGCAGTGTTAGAAATCACCCCAAACGGATTTAAACTTCTAGAACGCGCTCCAGGTATATCAGTAGAACACATAATAGCCTCAACAGAAGCCGAATTAATTATAGAAGGTGACATACCAGAAATGGTGATTGATTAATTTTTTTATAAAAATGTCAAAGATTAATTCTTCAAAAATAGCTAGAAATGGTTGGTTAAAAGCAAACTTACCTGTTACTATTCTATTAATTGGAAGTTGGTTACTATTGATTAATTTCAACGGTATAAATTCTCGTTTTAATGCGCTTATAGCAGGTACTATAGGATGGATTTATTGGGATTTTGCTATTACAAAATGGATTCGTTGGGCTTTACTACAAGGAATAGATAAAAAAGAATTATACAAAATTGGAAAACGAAACTTACTCGTTTGGAGCGAATTTTCAATTAATAAAATCGCAACACAACTAGATAAATCAAACCAAAATGGAACAAAAAATTAAAACCTTTCAAACCATTCACTTAGCAATATGTTCTGGGGTGGTAGTAGCCTATATACTAGCTGGCAACATCACATCAGAAATGCTATCATTACAAGGCATCAATGCCGCGCATCTTCCCTATTTGGCAGTGCCAGTTTTAGCTCTATTTTTAAGTAATTTTATGTTCAAATCGCAGTTAAAACAAGTCAATACCAAATTAAACATAGAAGACAATCTCGGGATTTACCAAACAGCCTCTATCATCAGATGGGCAATTCTGGAAGGTGCCGCATTCTTTCTGCTTTTTGCACAACCCAAACTAATCGTTTTTGGCATTGCAATCATTGCTTACCTATTATTTTTAAGACCTTCCGAAGACAAAATCACTACCGATATTCAAAAATTAGGTAAGTAACCTATATAGTTTTTTAATTAGAAGCACACTACCCCGATTCCAAATGTAAGCGGGGTAGCATGTTGATAAGAAATTAAACTTTTGGGTGCCTTTTTTATTTATGGAATTGGATTATCTTTACCCTTATGAAAACTTGCAACATCAAAACTCCTTTAGGAATTGCCTCTATTCACGGTGACCAAAATGGTGTTGCCGCTATTACGATTGGCGAAATTGGCGAAATTACAAATGATATTCCTGAAGTTTTGCTAGCAGCAGTTAGTCAGTTGCACGACTATTTTAATGGTACAAGAACTCATTTTGATTTTAAAATGAACCCTAAAGGAACCGAGTTTCAGCAAAAAGTATGGAATAGTTTACTTCAAATTCCGTACGGAACAACTATTTCTTATATGGAACAAGCTAAACAACTTGGCGATGTAAAAGCTATTAGAGCTGTAGCGTCGGCAAATGGGAAAAACCCTTTGTGGATTGTAGTGCCTTGCCACCGTGTTGTTGGCACTAACGGAACGCTTACGGGTTATGCGGGTGGTTTGTGGCGAAAAAAATGATTGCTGGATCACGAATTTCCATCGCAACAGCAAAGTTTGTTTTAGTTTGTAATGATTTTTTTATATATTCGTTTTTGTAAAACAGATTCCAATTTCTAAAGCCTTAGTTTAAAATGATTGAAAAAATAAACCTAAATAACATCCTGTTTTTGGACATAGAAACAGTGCCCGAAGAAGAAAACTTTCATTCGTTGGACGATGAAATGAAAGGTCTTTGGGAGCACAAAACACAGTACCAACGCAAAGACGACTTTAGTCCGGAGGAGTTTTATGACCGAGCAGGGATATGGGCCGAGTTTGGTAAAATAGTGTGTATTTCGGTGGGTTATTTTGTGGTTAAAGGTGATGTACGAAATTTTAGAGTGACCTCTTTTTTTGGAGATGAAAAGAAAATTTTGCGTGATTTTAATAATTTATTGACCAATCATTTTAATCAAGCGCAACATATTTTGTGCGGACACAATGCCAAGAATTTGATATTCCGTTTATGGCACGTCGCATGATTATTAATGGGATAGCATTGCCAGACAAGCTCAATTTGTTTGGGAAAAAACCTTGGGAAATTCCGCACCTAGACACCTTGGAGTTATGGAAATTTGGCGATTATAAACATTTTACTTCCTTGAAGTTGATGTGTAAAGTATTGGGAATACCTTCGTCAAAAGGTGATATTGACGGCAGTCAAGTAGGACATGTTTTTTATGTAGAAAAAGACATCGACCGCATTGTGACCTATTGCGAAAAAGACACTATTGCGGTGGCACAGATATTTCTGCGTTTGCGACGTGAAGATTTATTGATTGAAGATGAGATTATTCATGTTTAAATCCGATTTTAACCCTGACAGGGTTTTAACCCTGTCAGGGTTAAACTAAATTATTACATTTACAAAAAAATAAATTATGGTATTAAGTAGATTTTGGTTGGTTATTTTTATTTCGTCCATCACATTTGTGGTTTTCAGTTTGTTTAATGGCGAGAGCTATACTATAGACCACATGCTTAATGGCAAAAAAGACGATCCTATATTAATTTCAGAAAAATTCATAAAAGATCTACCAACTTTTTTACAAGATAGTATTCAAAAATCGGAGGCGAAAGCCTATACTATTAATAGAGATACTTTGAATCCAGACACAACGTATGTATATAAAAATCAAACAGTTAAACTGTATAGTGGTGTGCAAAAATCGGATGGATTATTGCCAACTTGCAAAAGCACTTTGGTTGATTTGATTTTGCCTCTTATTGCTTACTTAGCGTTCTTTTGTGGCTTGATGGAGCTGCTGATTATTTCGGGTGCATCTGCAAAACTTGCTCAAAAATTGAGTCCCGTTTTTGTAAAAGTGTTTCCAAGTATTCCTAAAAACCACCCTTCCATTTCGTACATGACGTTAAATTTTGCAGCAAATTTCCTCGGATTGGATTCGGCAGCAACACCGTTTGGGTTAAAAGCAATGGAAAGTTTGCAGGAACTCAACCCAGAAAAAGACAAGGCAAGTGATGCGCAAATAATGTTTATGTGTTTGCACGCATCGGGTTTAACCCTTATTGCCACTTCCATTATTGGGTATCGTGCAGCTGCAGGAGCCGCCAACCCCGCCGATGTGATGTTGCCGTGTATTATTACTTCTTTTATTGGAACCATCGCCGCATTTTTGATTGTTGGAATCAAACAAAAAATAAACTTTAAAAGTGCGTCTTTAGTAGTATCTTTAATGGTTTTGATTGCAGCAATTATTGGATTATTAATGTATGTAAACCAATTGGATTTAATTGGTAAAAACTATTTTACAAGCAATCTTTCAGCATTGATATTGGTAGCAATAATTCTTTTTACATTGGTTTTTTCTTTTATAAAAGAGAAAAAATTTACAGAAGCAAAAACCACCGTTTTCGAATCGTTTGTGGTTGGAGCAAACAATGGCGTAAAAACTGGAGTGGTTATTTTTCCTTATGTTTTAGGGATGTTGGTTGCTATTTCTTTGTTTAGAAACAGTGGTTTGTTTGAAATTATTAGTAACTGGATTGCATTTATTTTCTCTAACATGGGAGTAAACAAGCAAATTACAGACGCATTGCCCGTTGCCATGTTACGACCATTTAGTTCTGCAGGATCACGTGGGTTTTTGATTGATTCGATGAATACGTTTGGCGCTGATTCTATGACTGGCAGATTGAGTAGTATTTTTCAGTGTAGTGCCGAGAGTACGTTTTATGTAATTGCGGTGTACTTTGGGTCTGTTAATATCAAAAACACGCGTTATGCGCTTGGTACTATGCTTTTGGTAGATGTTATTTGTGTGATAACCGCTATTTTTGTGGCGAGTTGGTTTTTTTAAAAAGATGTTTCCATGAAAAAGACACTTGTTATTTTATGTTTACTTTTTGTTATTGTTGGTTGTAAAAAAGACCCAATTTCAGAAAAAACACAGGTATTAACTACCCGTGTGGTTTCCAAACCAATACAAATTTTAAAAACAGACACCATCTATTTTTCATATAAATCTGACAGTAAAGATGATTATGCTATTATAAACTTATTGGAAGAAAAATATACTAAAGACAGTTTGTGTACATCCAAATTTAGAATTGATTTTATTCAAAAAAAAAGTAAGATTTTCTCTGATTTGGTTACTATAAAAGGAGTAGAAAAAGAATCAAATTGGTTCGGAATGTATGAAATGGATACCATTTATTCTCCATTTAGAAGTCTTTCTTTTGGCTATCCTGCTTGTGGATATACCCAAGATAATTTTCTGTATTATATTGACAATAAAGAATCTGCAAAAATTCATACTTGGCTATCCGTTGGCGATGGTGGATGGTTTAACGATGTAGAATTTTTCCCAATTTCAAAAACCAAATTCGCTTGCCGTACTGCTTCTTTTTGGTCCGATGTATCGGATGAAGAAAATCAAGAAACAGATGAAGAATTTGGAATTTTAGAACATTCTGATTCTATTGTTTTTGATTTTCAAAACGGCAAATGGAATAAATCATTTATATCACCAAAAGAAAAAGTGTATCGAAAGAAAAGGGTGGCTTTTGAAACCATGATACAATAAAATAAAATCAATTAGAAACAATAATCTTCTAAACTAGGCTTTGGAAACCTTGCAGGTTATTTGTAACTTTACACTTTAAAACATTCATAAAATGGACTTTATATACCAAGATCCGTATCCAATCTTGAAAGACGATACACCATACAAAAAACTAACTTCCGACTTTGTACAAGTGGAACAACTAGGCAACAGAGAAATTCTAACCGTTGATCCAAAAGGGCTAGAATTGTTGGCGCAAGAAGCCATGAACGATGTCTCATTTATGTTGCGAACAACACATTTACAAAAATTAAACAACATTTTGAATGACCCTGAAGCGACAGACAACGACCGTTTTGTGGCGTATAATTTATTACAAAATGCAGTTGTAGCTGTAGAAGGGCAGTTGCCATCGTGCCAAGATACCGGAACGGCAATTATCATGGCTAAAAAAGGCGAAAACGTTTATACCGGTGCCGATGATGCCGAATGGTTGTCCAAAGGAATTTTCAATACCTACCAAAACAAGAACTTACGTTACTCGCAAATTGTTCCGATTTCGATGTTTGAAGAAAAAAATTCAGGGTCGAATTTACCTGCTCAAATTGATATTTATGCTAAAAAAGGAGCTTCTTATGAATTTCTGTTTTTAGCAAAAGGAGGAGGGTCTGCCAACAAAACGTTTTTATACCAACAAACAAAATCGTTGCTAAACGACAAATCGATGGAGACGTTCATTCGTCAGAAAATAAAAGATTTGGGTACTTCGGCTTGTCCGCCGTACCATTTGGCTTTGGTAATTGGAGGAACTTCAGCCGAAGCGAATTTGGCAGCTGTGAAAAAAGCCTCTGCAGGTTATTTCGATAATTTACCCACTTCAGGAAACATGGCAGGTCAAGCTTTCCGTGATTTAGAATGGGAGAAAAAAGTACTAGAATTTTGCCAAGAAAGTTCCATTGGAGCGCAATTTGGCGGAAAATATTTTGCACACGATGTGCGTGTCATTCGATTGCCACGTCATGCCGCTTCTTGCCCGGTTGGTTTGGGAGTTTCATGTTCGGCAGATAGAAATATCAAAGGGAAAATTACCAAAGATGGAATCTTTTTAGAACAATTAGAAACCAATCCTAAACAATTTTTACCAGCAACACCACCGCATTTGGAAGCGCCTGTAGAGGTAGATTTGAACCGACCAATGGCTGATATTTTAGCCGAATTATCTAAATACCCAATCAAAACCCGATTGAAATTAAACGGAACTTTGATTGTAGCGCGTGATATTGCCCATGCCAAAATCAAAGAATTATTGGATGCAGGAAAACCAATGCCGGACTACTTCAAGAACCACCCAATTTATTACGCAGGACCTGCAAAAACCCCAGACGGAATGCCATCGGGAAGTTTTGGACCTACCACGGCTGGAAGAATGGACGTGTATGTGGAAGAGTTCCAAAAAGCAGGCGGAAGCATGATTATGCTAGCTAAAGGAAACCGTACCAAACAAGTAATGGATGCTTGTAAAACCTACGGCGGATTTTATTTGGGTTCTATTGGAGGACCAGCCGCAATCTTAGCTCAAGACAATATTTTGAAGGTAGAAGTAGTTGATTTTGAAGAGCTTGGAATGGAAGCGGTGCGTAAAATTACCGTGAAAGATTTTCCAGCCTTCATTATTACCGATGATAAAGGGAATGATTTCTTTGAGAATCTTTAAGAAGAAAGAGAATAGAAGCAAGAAAAAGAAACCTGCAAGTTGAAAGACTTGCAGGTTTTTTTTGACTGTGTTGATTTTTTAAAAATTTTGTTTAAATATATACTTAAATAGTAAGCTCAAACCACAAAATAATATAATTAATTCCTAAAACTTATCTTTGTTTTCAATTAAAGTTTTGTTTATCTTGCAATAAAATATTTAGATCGCTCATGCCTTTCAAAGAAACCTTCCATACTTTTTATGCACAAGTTAAATCCAGTTTAGCCGACGGAACTTTTGCCAAACTTACCCTTGCCAAAACCATCGGAAACACCGATTTGATGAACATTTACGTTTGGCCCATTGTGGACGAAAGCACCCTCAAATTGGAGCTAAAATTCAAGCACCAACAAGACGAAATCCTGCAAATCGTAACTATCGATGGGGCAGAAAGTGTTTTGTTACCCTACATCAACAACCCGTTTATGAGCGCTTTATTGTTTACCACCAAAGCCGATGTAGTCTATAAACTCAACAAAAAACGGGCAGTAAGCATCACCGAAAAATCACCAACATTTGCCCATGCTTCAACGGTTTTAACCGAGTTTTTAGCAACAAAATAATTTTAATTTGGGCGTTAGCCGGGCTATCCGTTCCAATCTTTTTTGGGGTAAGTGCGGGGAAAAAACCCCGCACTTACCCCAAAAAAGGATTTCCACTTCTATCCCTAACGCGGTCTTGTTTTCAGAAGGAAAATTTCGTTAAATAGTACTATTCAAAAAGTTGAAAATTAATCAATTACGATTGTTTTAGCAATTCTATCATATAGTTCTGTGTTGTCTTCTTTTTCAGAATCCATAAAAGGAATTTGATAAAATTCATTTTTTACAGGAACGGAATGTGACTTTAGGAGGAGAAAATGACCCAAGACCAAGCCTTCATAAATACAAACAAAACTTTAAATTAATAACCTTTCTGAAATTAAATAAATCCATTGCCTAGCCATTTCTTAAAATGTCTGTCAGCTTTTATATTTGCATTTTATAAGTTTAAAATTACTTTAATACTATCTCTAACTTTTATAAATTCAATCCTTTGTGTCTTCTTTAAGTTCTCTTCTAATTCTGTACTATTTTCTATTAAGTTAAAAATAGTTGTTTTGTTTAGTCTGGTACTTTTAAATTGGGCAATAATAGTATCTCCTTTCGATTTCCTGCTTATTAATGTATAGTCGTCAAAATCAAATGAGTTTAGATAATAAAAATCTTTATTTTCGTGAATTAATAGTTTTTTGCCACTTTCGGTTAAATATGTTTTAACGAATTTATATTTAACGTTTTTAATTAATTTTGTATTGACTTCAAGTTTTACAATATTTTTTTTTGACAATTGAAAACTTAAATACTCTTTTCTAACATCTAGAATATTTATTTTATTTATGTCAGGATTTAATTCTATTTTTTGAATTTTACATACTTGGAAAGCTCCTGTTGAACCCCAAAATTTTCCAAATTTTTTAAACCCATAACTATTTTGTCTGTTTTTTACTAATTCAAGTATTTCTTTGTCACTTAAATCATTTTTACAAGAAATTAATCCTAAACTTAATGATATAAAGATTGATAATGTAAAAATAGTTTTTAAAAATTTATTCATTATATAAATTCAGATTGTATTTAATTCTGTGTTTTTTGTGTAAAATAACTAACGTCAGACTATGAAAAAACCTCACAATCTTTCCTACAAAAATAAATTAAAAATCGGTTTAAAAATTATTTTTTGTGTACCGTTTTTGAAGATAGCATATTTTGATAGAATTGTTGTCAGTCCGACGAAGGAGGAATCGCATAACGTGAGCAATTAATGAGATTCCTCCTTCGTCGGAATGACAAAACGGTAAATAGTTGAAAATAGTTTGAGTTTTATTTATTTTTTTCTCGCAAAGGCGCAAGGTTTTGACTTTCGCCTTTAGGGCTATTTTTGTTATGAAAAACAAAACGTGAAGCATAGCCCTGATGGAGCCGATATCCTTGCGTAGTTTACGGAGCAAGATAAAGGCGAGAGCAGGACAAAATGGCTTTTGGGACGGGTTGGTGTGCTCCTGTTATTGAAATGAGTTGTTAAAAAATGTATTTGGGTGGTTTTATTTGGTTTTAGTAATGTGTATTTATTTTACCTTTGCAAAAAAAACATGACTCCAAAACATCCTGCTGACTCGTTAACGATATTAACTGATTTGGTTTTGCCAAGTGAAACGAACCCTTTGAATAATTTATTTGGTGGTGAATTGCTTGCCAGAATGGATAGGGCGGCGAGTATTGCTGCTAGAAGGCATTCGCGCCGGATTGTGGTTACTGCCTCTGTAAATCATGTGGCTTTTAATAGGGCTATTCCGTTGGGGAGTGTGGTTACTGTTGAGGCGAAGGTGTCAAGGGCTTTTACGAGTTCGATGGAGATTTTTATTGATGTTTGGATTGAGGATAGAGAGTCGGGTAATCGGACTAAGGCAAATGAGGCTATTTATACTTTTGTGGCGGTGAATGAAACGGGTCATCCGGTTGAAGTGCCGCAAATTGTTCCTGAAACGGAGGAGGAAAAGAAACGATTTGATGCTGCTTTGCGAAGAAAACAGCTTAGTTTGGTGCTTGCGGGTAAGATGGCTCCGCATGATGCTACTGAGTTGAAAGCTTTATTTTTAAAATAAAAAATACCCCGAAAATTAGTTTTCGGGGTATTTTTTTATCTTCTACTTAGCCACAATGATGGGTTGTTTGGGGTTGTGTTTTGGGTAATCATAAATTTCAGGATTGTTTTTCCGTCGGTATCGGTTTTTATTTTGCCGAGTATTTGCTTGGCTGTTACCATATCGCCTTCTGCCACTGATACTGTGCTTAGGTTTTGGTAAATTGAGAAGTAGTCTCCATGCCTAACCATTACGGCGTATTTGTTTCCTATTTTTTGAACTTGTGTTACTTCGCCTTTAAAAACGCATCGGGCTGTTGCGCCGTTTTCGGTTATTATTTTTAGTCCGCTGTTGTTTTCTTCTACGTTTTTGTAAACGGGATGGGGTTGTTTACCGAATCCCATAATAACGTCGCCTTTTTCAACGGGCCAAGGCAAACTGCCTTTGTTGGCTTTAAAATTGTCGGAAATTATTTTGCCTTCGGGAGTTAAAACAATTTTTGTTGATGATTCAATTGCTTTGGTTTCGGCTGCGGTAGTTGTTTTTGGGTTTGCTTTTGCTTTAGCGGCTGCGGCTTTACGGTTGGCTTCGGCAATTGCTTCTCTTATCATTCGCTGGATTTGAGCGTCAATTTTTTTGGTTTCTTGTTGTTTTTTCTTTACTTCGGCAATGATTTGTTTTTTGCTTTTGTTTAGGCTGTTTGTTATTTTTTCTTGTTCAATTTTTTCTTTTACAAGGTCTTGTTTTTGTTTTTCTTGTTCGGAAAGTAGTTTTTCTTTTTCGGTTTTTTGTCCTGAAAGTTTGCGGTTATAATCGTCTAGTTTTTGGGTTTTGTCTTTAATTTCTTCCACTTGCATTTTTCTGTAGTTGGCGTATTGTTTCATGTACTGCAAACGTTTGTATGCTTGTGTAAAGTTTTCGGATGAGAGCAAAAACATGGCTCTACTTTGTTGTGAGCGGCTTTTGTATGATTTTAAAATCATTGCACCATAATCTTGTTTTAAAACTACCAATTCTTTTTTGAGTTGGTTGATTTTGAGTTGGTTGGTGTAAATATCGTTTGATAATAGTTTGGCTTGTTTTTCGGTGGTGTTGATTAATTTTTCTTTTAAGCCAATTTTTTCTTTTTGGATTTGCAATAATTTTACGGCTGATTTTTCTTTTTTTCTAACGTCTTGAAGAAGTAATTCTTTTTCGCTAATTTCTTCTTGAAGTTTTGCTTTTTTTTGTTCAAGTTGTTCTTGAGTTTGTTGTCCAAAAGATAACAAACTAACAAAAAGGAATAAAAGGGTGTAACTATATTTTTGCATGATTTTATTTGCTTCTAAAGCCTAATTGGCAATTTGTATTTGTTGGTAACCTTCGGGCACGCTGTACGGAAAACTTAGTTCTTCGTTTTTTACTATTGATTTGTACTCTACCTCAATTGAAGTGTTTTTGTTGTTTTGATTTGCGTTTATTGCAAACAATTGAGGTAGAAAAATTTGGTCGTATTGTTTGTAATTTGGATACAGCAGTTGCAGTTGTCTGTACTGCAAAGGCTGTTCAATAACTTGCTTTTTTACCAATCCATTTTGTGCTTCTAAATAAAATGCTTTTAGGGTAGTTGCATCTGATGAATCTTCTAATTTGAATAAATTATCAACAACTTCTATATTGTATTTTTTTGCATTAATATCGTCAAGAGCTTTGCCTATTAGCATGTTTTGTACTTTAAAAAAGTCTAAATCAGTTCCAATCCATTGGCTAAGCATGGTGTAATTTCCTTCAAAATAATTGTTGCCCATTTTTTCATAATATTGCACTGAGCTTGGAGTAATTAATGCTTTTGCCATTGTAATTCCTAAAAAACGAATGCTTATTAATATTTTTTGATTTTTTTGAATTTTAATATCGGCAGTAACACTTTGTGATTGGTTATCGTCTTGGTATTTTACGTTGGCTTTAATGTATAACGACGAAAAATCAATATTGTTTTGGTTGTATTTTTGAAATAATGAGTCGGTTGATTTGTTGTTTTTTATTATTTCGGGTTGCGCCAAAACGGCTTTTGTTTTACAAGAAACAAAAGCAAGTATAGCTAGTAAAATAATAATTTTTTTCATTATTTTTTGGTTTTATTAATCAAGTCGTTGGCTTTTTTAAAATAAATTTCTTTCTTTTTGGAATCGCCTAAACCGTTAAAGGCTTCACCAAGTTGAATCATAAAATTAATTTCCAAAGTTACGTTATCTATCACAAAATCTGTACCTGATTCCAAAACATCTTTTGCTTTTTTATAGTTTTGTAATTGGTTGTTTGCCAGTCCATTATAATAATACAGTTCGGGTTGTGTTGGAAAAAGTTGAAGTTGATTAGTAGATGCGAGTTCCAACTCATTAAACTGTGTACTGTCTGTATAAGCTTGAAGCAAAAGCAGAATTGTTTCCATATCGTCTTTTGCAGAATTGAGGTGCACTTGATAAAATTTGATGGCTTTTGAGTAATTTTTTTTGGCTTGAAAAAATTTACCTATTTCTTTGGCAACTTGAACCTCTTTGTCGTTGTCAAAATAATGAATCGCATTTTGTAAATCATTTTCAAGTTCCGGTTTGTTTTGGGCAAAAATCAAGAATTCATTAAAAATTCTGTGTTTTATTTTTTTGTCAATTTTTTCGCTGTTTAACACTTTGTTCATTGAAATAATCGCTTGTTGACTATCATTATTATTTAAATGAAATTTAAACAAACTAACTTGTGCCCAATCAGAATTTGGCAGTTCTTTTTCAAGTTGTTTAGCAACTTGGTTTGCCTTTTCTTCCTGATTACTTTTGGAATATAAATAAATTAGCGAAATGTAATTGGCTTCTTCTTTTGGGTTGTTTTTTATTTGTTTGATTAAATTTTCCTTTTCGGCGCCTTGAAAACGGGAGTCTTGCAAAATTTGAAGTTTGTAGTTGTCTCTTTTTTCTGTTTCGCCAATGGTTTCATTAAGCTCGTTAATTAGTAGCAATGCTTTATCAAATTGTTGGGTGTTCATGTACAAAGAGGTCAAATCTTCTTTGTAATCTATTTTAAACTCAACAAGTTTTTGAACAACTGGAATTGCTTTTAAAAAATCTTTTGATTCATAACAAGCGTCATACATTCCAACCCAATACCATCTGTTTTTTGGATTAATTTCGGATGCTTTTTCAAAATTTTGATAAGCCAAATCATAGTTTTTTTGGTGCAAATAGTTTTTTCCTAACAAAAAGTAAATCACTTCGTTATTCGGTTGCAATTGCTGGCATTTTTCTAATTCTAAAATAGCCTTATCAAAGTTTTCAATTCCTGTTTGTTTGATAGATTCGTAATAATAATTTTCGAACTCATCTGAAACCCCAGCAATATCAAGTCCTTCATCTTGCGCCAAAGCAAAATTTGGCAAGACAAATAAACCGATGAAGACTAAAATAAGTGCTGTTTTTTTCATTTTTTTTATTCTAAAACGGAATAATCTCCGATGCTAATATTTGTAAAATTACCATCAAAACTTGCGTGATTTCCTATCATTGCATTGTCTAAATTGGCATTTTTGATGTGCGAGTGTGTTTGAATCAAGCTGTTTTTAATAGTTGCATTGATTACGTGACAACCATCGCCCAAAGATACATTTGGACCTACCGTTGCATTAATCAACACTACATTTTTACCTATATAACAAGGCTGAATAATTGTGCTGTTTTCATTTTTTACATCAAAATCAATCAAATGTTCACCATCGTTGTGCAAAAAATTTAGCATGCGTGAATTGGTTTCAACTGTTACATTTTTGTTTCCACAATCCATCCATTCATCCACTTTACCTGGAACAAATTTCATTCCTTTTGCCATCATTTGTTTGATTCCGTCATTAATTTGATACTCGCCACCGTGAACGATGTTATTGTCCAAAACCGACTGCAATTCATCTTTTAAAACGGCAACATCTTTAAAATAGTATATACCGATTACAGCTAAATCAGAAACAAATTCCTTAGGTTTTTCAACTAGTTCGATAATTTCACCATTTGGATTTAAATTAACCACTCCAAAAGCTTCTGGTTGATCAACTTGCTTTACCCAAATAACACTATCAGCTGATGTATCTAAATCAAAATCGGCACGAATCAACGTATCTGCATAGGCAATTACTGCTGGCCCGCTCAACGAATCTTTGGCACACATAATGGCGTGTCCTGTTCCAAGTGCTTCGTTCTGGTAATAAATGGTTCCTCTTGCACCCAATTTTTGAGCAATCGCAATCAGTTCTTCTTCTACTTTTTTACCAAAACTTTCATGAATAATAAATGCAACTTCATCAATATCTTGATTCAAAACACCTGCAATATCTTCAACCAATCGATGCACAATTGGTTTTCCTGCCACAGGAATTAATGGTTTTGGTATGGTCAACGTGTGCGGGCGCAATCTTGATCCGCGTCCTGCCATTGGTACTATTATTTTCATATTAGCCCCCTATCCCCCGAAGGGGGTATTCCTATTAGGGGTCAATAGGTGTTTATAATTTAAATTTACTGTTCTTTTACAAGCATTTTTTAATTCCCCCTTGGGGGGTTAGGGGGCTTACTTCACCCCGGTACTACCAAATCCGCCTTCGCCTCTTGCTGTTTCGGATAACTCTTGAACCTCAATCCATTCGGCACGCTCGTGTTTTGCAATGATTAATTGTGCTATTCGCTCGCCGTTTTCTATCACAAAATTTTCATTGGATAAATTTACTAAAATTACGCCAATTTCACCACGATAATCAGCATCAACTGTTCCGGGCGAATTGAGTACTGTTACACCTTTTTTGGCTGCCAAGCCACTTCTTGGTCTAACTTGTGCTTCGTAACCTATTGGTAATTCAATAAAAAGTCCTGTTTTTACAATGGTTCTTTCTAAAGGTTTTAAGGTTATTGGTGCATCAATAGTAG